>JGI24158J21664_10002126_pt1 | contig 23629 bp, 14 predicted proteins | sample Ectturendosymbi3_FD_21664 | JGI IMG/M metagenome (IMG submission 21664) | reverse complement strand
TTGGCCGGATAAGAAAAGTATCTATCGTAGGGTGCCCACCGTCCACCACCTACACCACACTTAAAAGAACTTAAAGAAAAAAAAACGAAAAAACAAAACTAGTATGAGTTTTATAACGAAACTAGTAGGCTAAAGCTCGTAAGAAACGAGCTTCTTGACAACATTGTTTGTTGGCTTTCTAGTTTTTTTTCACTGTAAAACGTGTAGATTTTAGACTAAATAATTGAATGTACCTCCCTGTTGAACTCGGCCGGTTAATCGAGGGGCCGGTTAATCGGGGGCCAGAAAATCGAGGATGCACTGTACTACGTACTTTTACTAGCTACTTTAGCCTACAGTACAAGTACTAGTAGAAGTAGCCTGCTACAGTGAGTATCACAATACACTCGCATTCCTTTGGGTGCAGAAGAATGCACTGTGACTGTAACTTTAACTAAAATACAGGCCAACTGCGGCCTACTCAGTACAGGTATTTTTCCAACCTGCATTGGTTTAATTTATTAAAACGGGAGATCATTGCAAGATTAATGAAAAAAAATTACAAACAGATACAATCAAGATATCAAAAACATACCCAATTATGGTCTGTGGGTAAATCTACTTTTCTTCATGATGTGTATTTATAAACATTGTTTTTCGCCCATGCTACTTGTTTTTGCTATGAAATGTTGTACTAAAATGCCTGAAGAAATGTAGATTTACCCACAGACCGTAGGGCAGAAAACAATGTTTATAAATAAACATCATGAAGAAATGTAGATTTACCCACAGACCGTAGTTGAGTGGTTGCATGGATGAGTTGTTCCCAGCCAGATGCAATCATGGTGTCACCGAATGAAGTTGAAGAGTAAAGGATGTGAACAGGTTACAGTATTATTATTAGCAGTATATATAATCATTATTGATTTCAATAAGTATTAGGTACATGAAAAACAAAACAACAAAAAAAAAATGTTTAGTAGGCTAGAGAATTATTTAGTTCTAAGGTATAGTTTCACAAAAAGCCATAGCTTATCTATGTAAACTACCCATTTATTTCACAAATGTAACTGTTATTGTAATTCAATTGTATTTTTTAGACTGCGGTACTGTAGACACCATTAGGTGTAGTTTAGGCTATACTATTACGTGACCTCTAAGTAGTAGTATTACTACTAGAGGCCAGTAAGACCTCTGTCATGCAGGCTTGTTCGTTGTCTTGTTGTAGTTTAACAGGCTGTGGTAGGCCTGAAGGCTACTTCAGTGCTNTTCTGGAGGGTACTGTGTAAAGAATGGATGTCCGTCAGTGCGGATATTGTTAACAGATNTGTGGTGATGTAACNGAAATAGAAAAAACTTCATACAAGAAATGAAGGTAAAGATGCAATAGAAAAATATTTTTTTCTGTGCAATTTAATGTAACAACCTTGTTGGCATGGCNCATGAGACTGAGAGNAATAGTGGCTGAAATTTGACCTAGATTAGCCGGAAATATAATTCTTACTACNGGTGATGTGGTGTCATTGCTCACTGTAAAATATTGTTTTTCGNGACTTTGGTTANGTCATTTTATAACCGCAAAGATCCATTACTCTTACTGACGTATATCCATCTTCTACAAGGCACCCTTTTGGATTCTCTCCAGACTAGTGGTTCTTAACCTTTTTGTCTACCATCATGCCTCACTTAAAATTGTCCTTTGCTTCAACCCCCTGCCTTTAAATAAGTAAATCGGATGAAACCCTTTCTCATTCAAATACTTTGCATATTATGGAGCATGGCCGTGTATGCTGTAACTTGAGCCTTGAGGGCTCATGCCCCCCTGGAAATCTATTGACTCTTCTGTGGGGAGATGTTTCCCCCAGTTAAAAAAAAACACATATCTCGACCATGGTCTGGTGTAGGCCTGTGTAAGTAGTTTGTGTTAAGCAAGCGTAGTTTTGTATGCTGCAGTAGACTTGTACTTCCAATCAGTAGGCCTTTGGATCTAAATAGATGATCTTTACACAAGAAAACATGTGCCAGTGTCTAAACAACCGTATCCAGTTTTCACTTTGGAAAGATTAAAAAACTGTAATAAGTTGTTTTCATGGCCCAGACCAGCCAATACTTACAGATGCAGGCAGAGGAAAGGCTTGTTTAATTTTTGAGGGAGAGCTTGGTGTCCAAAAAGTTTGCTAACCTCTGCAAGTCTGGAGAATATTACCGATGACCTGCTCAAGACTGCTTGAACTGAAGTGATCATTGTAATCTCTTGTTTTTGCATGAAAAGATGCTGTGAATAAATCACTGCAAGTCTATGGCTCAATGTTTGTGCAAAAATGTGGATTACGTTTAATGTACAAAACCAAGGCAGATCTGGATGAAACAGCAATAGTTTTTTTACCCAGAAAATTTTTTTTTTACCTTTTCACCTGGGTAAAGAAAAACTAGTGTTTTTTATTATAATTTTTCTTTGGGAAAGGATAACAAAAAAATTTCAATGTCGCAGTATACTTTGGCATGGGGCTACCTTCTATCAAAAGACCAAGAAATTACCTTGGCTTGTTTTAGAGATATTGCAAACTTAAAATTTTTGTTTTTTTTACCCCGTTTGACTATGCTGTAAGTAATTCAGTTTACAAATAATATATTTTTTTTACTGTGGCTTAGACTTCAACATTAATTTTTGTACAAAAACTGGTTAACTAAGAATTTAAATCTTAAAATGTGTTCATAAAATATTAGTGAATATCAGTTTTATTTTGAAATTGGTTTCCTTTTGGGCTTTACTGTCATACTATTACAGCAATAGTTCAACATTTTCAAGATTGCATTTAATGTGACACATCACACAAAGCGTGGTGGTGATTGTAGCGTGTTGCAATAGTTACGGTTGTGATATCAACAATCATTGCATTTTCTGCATCTCTGTCATTTGAATTATCTTAAATTACCCTCTATAGCTTGTTAGAAATCTGTCTTGAATCAATTGCGTGCAATTGATATTGTGCTTTTACATACAATGCAACTATTTCTGAGTAGTATCACTTTGCTTTGTGCAATTCAGAATGTCTGTATCACATGGTTTAAACTCATTGTACAGAATACACAACATTAATTACCTGTGAGAAAAACATCAACAAATATTGCATGATACCCATGCTTGTATCATGTTTACCTACTTGATTTTTATAATCTGTTTGTAATGCACAACAGCATTTTTGATACCATGCATAAAACTATGGGTGTGATGACTGTGCACTTCGACCCACCGTGTGTGGGTATGTAACAATGCTCCAAAAAGTTTAAGGTTATTATTGTTTTCAAAGTTAGTTTAAGCCTAATAATTTAATTTATTTTATTTTGAAAAAGTAGTAGTCATATTTATTTCTTTATCATGTGATGTTATTTGTTTTATGTTGAGTTTAATACTAATGTATTAAAGCTTTTGAAGTAAACAAAACTGCTGATTTACTAAGTAACTTAATTTCAGTCTATTTTATTTTTCACACACATAATATAATCTGCAAATATGATTTATTTGCGTGTATTGATTTTTTTCTATTTTCTTATTCTTTTTCAATAGATTTTTTATTTGATAATGGGAGATGCTTGTTTGAAATGTTAGTATGATCCTTGAGTCTGCTATAAGTAAATAAAAGAAATGAAAAAGCATTAATTTCTTAGCTGAAAATCAGTTAGAATAATGCCGTAAGCTTATTTACTAAGATTAGCTGACATTGAAAAACAAGATTACACTAACACATTGACTAAATAAAGTGAACAAAAGTGATTTGCTGTTGTAGAAGCATTCTGGTTAACTTATTTGAAATGTTGTTCTGTTTTTATAGTTTTTTCTAGTATTTTTTCTCCTCAAAAACACATGCTTTGTAACTTGTTTTGAGTAACTAGTATATACCACAGAAGTGATTGTCAGTACCACATTTGATGTTTGATGTGATATATTCAATAATATGTATATTTATACATTTAATATTCATTGAAGTATAGACATTCACTATGTTATAAGCTTTTACGTAGCTTGTGGAAACAAGTTTTTTATTCTGCAGGGTTCATAAAGGTATAGGTTTTTGATGAAATGTTTTGCTGTGTATTGACTTTTTCTNTTTATTGAAAAGCATATGAACTGACTGAGGAAATGAAACCATGGATTTTCTANTGAAGAACTTAACTGTGCAATAATCTTTACATTACATAATTGCATTTTACCTTTACCTGAGCTAACTTAGCAAAAGGAAACAGCTATGTCGAAGACAACAAGACAAGCAGCATTGCTAAACACNAAAACAATGGCAAACAAGAAAAATGCAGGTGGTAGCATGGTGAATGGCAAAGGTTGCAAAGAGGATGAAATACAACTAAAAACCGCACTGAAGTCAGACTACAAACCACAGCAATCAATGGGAAAGGAAAATTCAGCTGGTTCAACAGACCACAAATTGTTTCGTAAAAAACTACCTGATGATAAAAATTTGCAGGAAAAATTAAAAACTTGCCCAAAATCTTCAGCTAAAGATCCTTCTAGCAGATGTGTGATTGATGGAAAACCCAATTCAGAAAGTTGTGGAGTTAAACCTAATAAATCAGATGGGGGTAAAAATGGCAAAAAGAATGGAATTAGTAAGTCAAGAGGCTCGACAGCAGCTATGGTTTTAGGTAACTCCGCTGATGGCTTGGCGTCCTCACCAAGTAAAGCAGGAAGACTGCATGCTACAGCTGATGTCAAACACAGCAATGTAGCAAAAGCATTGCGGAAGATGGATGTAAAACCGAGCATAAAAGTAGAACGTCAAGTATCGTTTGAAAAAGTTACTCATTCAATGAAGCAAATTCAAACAAAACAATCACTACTTAATGTTAGTAGTTTGAAGTCTTCTAGTTTGACAGCCAGCCCAACTTTATCAAAGATTCCAAATGATTTGGTTCGAAAGATGGTGCACAACATTCAGGTATAAAAGGTTCATAGCTTTTCTGTTTGGTTGCAAATTTGACTATGTCCAAAATATTTTCTATGATAGCTGTATAGTGTATACTAAGATGTATCACTGCAAGCCCAAGATAGATGGTTAAATTGTGATGTACATTCATATGCTCAAGACTAAAATTCTGGCTGTGTTGTGCAATAGTGAAGCAATCAACATTATAAGGACAAACAAGCAAAAGATTTATGCTTGTAAAATGGTCTTTATTGAATGTAGTATAGTTTTAACAGTTTTATTGTCAATGTTTTGATTAGGATCTTAATTTTTCCCAGATATTTAATTATTTTTATATTTCTGGCTTGATTGCTTTGCTTACCATACCTTCTAATAGAAAATTTAAACATATGTGAAAAGCCTCTTAGTCTTGCGTGGAAAAATTTGGATTGTTATGCTGAGCATAAGTTAGAAGTTATGACTTAGAAGTGAAAATTTGAAAACATGGTATCACACCATTTTGTTGTGATGTTTTGAGCCATCTCTCTGTGACACAATAGCCTTGTTTGAAATTCGTCAATAACTTTCCATGTCTACTGAAAATCATTTTTAATATGTTTCTTTGCAGTCTGGCAACACTACATCACTTGGTACTACTGTTCAGGAAAGGGCTAGCAGAAAGTCTCTTAATGTTCATTCCAAATCGATCATTGGACATGGTTATTCCAGACAAAGCTTAGCAACTGGTATCAGCGGTATATTTTGGTTTACAAATGCCTGTTAAGTGAACAACAAATGTGTGTATGCCTGGTTTTCAAGTAAACCCTTTCTCCAAATAATGAATACATTGCTTCAGGTGAAGGTTTGGATGAGGTGGTTGCTGAAGATTTCGGTGTCACAGTTGCAGTCAGGATTCGTCCACTGAGCCAGAGGTATTTAATTTGTTGCATTGACATTACCATTAANAGTAAACTAGGNTTTTTTAAGGCGTTTTAGGGAACCGATTTGGGTCCGTAGAATCAAAGAAAATTATCATCGGGTCCCTAGAATCAGAGAAATCGGGTNTCTACNTATCTAAACCGGGTTCCTAACATTTTCCTTAAAAAAACCCTGAGTAGACATTAAATCTTATACAGATCAACTGTTTTTAACACTTTCGTTACTAGTTGATCAGACCAGGAAAAACTGCTGGTTACTGGGTGGTTGGCTGCAGTTGCCTTAAATTGTGGCAAATTTAGCAGACGCATCAAAGGCAGCTGCCATGTTATTGCAATGGCCAAGACGCAATGTTGGTGACATCAAATTTGACTGCTGATTGTCACCAGCACATCAAAAGCTAATTGAAGTCACTGCAGTCATGATTGAAATGTGGATCCATGTCACCCAGTATATTTGGTTGCTTTCACCAAAATTATCGATCCACATGGTGCAGTAATGAAAGTGCAAAAGATCCAGTATATATAGATTTCTAACTGTATATGTTTCATTGCGGCTCATGATGCATTGTTTGATATAAAATTACTTTTCTGTAAACATCTGTCCACCACTATGTATGATTTTTTGCCTAACATTATACAGTTACTTAAATGTGTTCAATATTGTATTGTCTTTAGTATGTTTATGTTGTAGTTTTTGGATCAAGGAAGCTGATTAACCAAAAGGTTTCTGTTTATTTATTGAAAATGTATTTTGTTTAAATGGCAGGGAAATTGATTTGAATGCCCAGATTTGTTTGCAAGTGAATGGCAATGAGACTAGTGCAAGTGATAGTGCTGGATCTGTCCATTCTTTTGTCTATGACTATTCATTTTGGTCAGTGGACAAAGCTAGTGGTAAGTACATGTTCTATAGCAAATTGGTGCTATTGTGCTGAATTAAATTTTACGGTGTTAGAACATGATTAAGGTTAAGATTTTTCAGTTTCCCAGATTATTTGAAAGTTAAGAAAATCTAAGTGGATCTGTGGAATCAAGCAGGGTTATTGTACATAACAACTAAGTGATTAAGCATCCAAAATCAACAAAACAAGAATGTATCAAGCTGTTTTAATCATTTTTATTAGTATAGCTCAGTAGAAAACCCAGTACACTGACTGATTTGTTGCTCAGCCACAAACGAATTTTAGTGGTAACTTATTATCCTACTGCAGAAAAAGCTTGTTCTACCTTAACTGAGGTTGGCGGAATGCTTAGCAAAGCATTGTAAAGGTGCTCCAGTTTATTTGGTCTTTTTCCAGTAGCTTGTAGCAATGCCATCTCCTGCTTGCTTATTGCTCAGAGTCATTTCCTATGCTGACATGATGACATGCTGAAGTGAATATGTGCAGAATTGTCAATATGAGCCTGAAGCCTTGTTCCAAAAGGCTTTGTTTTTTTGACTTGTTAGTCACAGTGATTTGTCCCTCTTCATCTTGAACTTCTGCTGCAGCACTCTTATTGTTCCAAAACCAACAGCTGATTACAGAGTCCTAGCTTTCTTCCAAAAGCTTTGTTTTTTATTAATGTTTTTCTGGGCATCATCAAAATATTCATCATGTTCTGACAATGCAATCGAATTTTGAATTTATCACATGAAGTTAACCAGACTGTGTTTTTCTTTTGTTGTATGCAGTTTTGGATAGCACAAAGCAATCTTTGGCCAAAGTGTGTGAAGACCAAAATCCAAAATGAATCTTTTTTTATACATATATATTTTTGATTTGGTGGCATAAAGCCAATGCCTGGAAAATCCTGGTAACTGTAAAACTGGGAAATAAAATTAAATCCTGGTAGGAATTCCCAAAATCAGGATCACAGATTTTTAAACCGTAGTTACGTGTTTGCTGAACAACCTTAGATCATAGACGTGTGAAATCTAGATTAGGCCTGATCATTACAATCAGTTCTTCGACTGCTGATCACAATTTAATAGTGAGCTTGGGAAATAGTGAAAGTCACAAATCCTTTTCCAAACCAGGATTTAAAATTTTTTTTCTAAAAGGTAAACTTTTATGTGATCCAGTTGTTGCAGCTCGACCACTCTGTAGTGTCTGCACATTGTGAGTGTACTGAACATTAGTTGAATGCACGTTTGGGTATCAATGCTATACTTTTGTCAATATCCTATGCTATACCAAGGTTTCACAACATATGTACACTAAATAATGTTTTGTTGTTAGCAGCAAAGTGCATGACATCCTGAGTTATTCTGCAAAGATCTTATAATTAATTTTTTAGTTGTATTAACAATTATATACCTGTTTAATTTCAATTAACAGCAAGCCAAGATTTTCCAAACATGGATGCAATTGACATTGCTTTCAAGAAAATCATGTGCTGATTATCCTGTATTTGTGTAAAAATATTGACATAAACCCTTTTGAAAACGAAATTTGTTCTTATTTCTGAGCAGAGTTGATATTCTCATCTTGATCAAGAGCTTTTCTTATAAACAGAACCATTCTTGCTATTTCTTAGTTATATTAGAAATTATATGGTTTTGTACTAGGTATTACGAACCACCTCATTACATTAGGCATTCATATTAATCCTGTCAACTGTGCCTACTTTGTGCAGGAAATTTTGCTTGTCAAACCGTGGTGTACAAGAAACTTGCTTATCCTCTTTTGGAAGCATCGCTGGATGGCTATAACACTTGCTTGTTTGCGTACGGCCAAACTGGCAGTGGAAAGTCCTACACGTATGGTGATATTTTTTAAACTTGAAAAAATTGTTCTTTGTTACAGCCAGGGTTGTGGAGTCAGATGTAAAATGTCCGACTCCAACTCCGACCTTTCCAAAATTTCCGACACCGACTCTGACTCCTTAATATAAAGTGAACGAAAGTTTGCAGCCGCCGAAAGTTTGCAGCCGCCAAAAGTTTGCAGCCGCCAAAAGTTTGCAGCTGCCGAAAGTTTGCAGCCGCCAAAACTGAACAAATTTTGTAGCGACTAGCAATCAGTGGAAATCGTGGTACAGAGCAAGAATTCTCTTGTTTCACGAAAAGTTTCAAAAGAAATTTGCGCCATTTCAACAGGTTTTTCCAACTTAGGAGTGTGATGCAAAAATTGATCCAATTGGACTACCGGAGTCGGACAAAAAATTCCGACTCCGATTCCTAGTCTTGTTAGGAATCCAACTCCACCCAAAAACTTCCTACTCCTTGCGGCTCCGATACTGACTCCGCAACTATGACTACAGCTTCTCTTGATTTAATCGCAAAGTTTCACTAATTACCTAATTCATGACAGAATGCTAAAATATAGTGCCTGCTTTTTCTTTGTTTTTTCAAGGAAGCTCACGTATTGGCATCATAAGCTCTCAAATAACCTCGCTTCGTATAAAAATTGGAAGTTGTTGTTTTGGCGCGTCGTCCGTGCTGCTATGCAGGTAATTCCTATAAGTTCGTGAACGGTTAAACAGTCAACACTCCTCCCCCATTCCCAAGCATGAGGTTCTGGTCTCGTGCCTGCTGCGGGTCATAAAAAGAAGACCGTGCATGCGAGACAGAAAAAATATTTAAGAGAAGTCCTGATTTGAAAATTAAATGTACTTGGCTTAAGGAACTTCACGCTTATTGATTATGCTCATCGTGTTTTCTGCATCCTATAGTCCAGGGGTGGCCAAACTGCGGCTCTTCGAACCTTTGCGTGTGGCTCTTTGAGCTTTTCGAAAGATTACATATTAGTTTTTTATTTCTATTGCAAAGTGTAGAAACATTGTAAAATGTTACTGTGGTAGCTAGCGTGCCGTACAGTATTACTTTTGCAAGTCGTTCCAAAAAGAGTTATGATGTCACAGAAGCGTAGATTGCAAACCAATTCGTGTTTTTATATTTGCGGCTCTTTGTAACTTGGCTTTCACGATATGCGGCTCATACATAGAGCAGGTTTGTCCACCCCTGCATGGTTAAAGGAATTTGTGTGGAAGCACTAGAAGTGTTCGCGCACAGCTCATAAACCATTTTCTTTCCTAACGACTTACTGGAATTGGCGCCATTTCTGAAAAAGGTGCACCAATCGACATTCTATCGGCTTGATTTATGTCCTGTTGTTTCCATATTTCTGTTTTCTTTTCTTCCTGCAACTCCTAAGGTAAATTCTACAAACCAATGAAAATTCAAGGGTGAAGTTAAATGATTCTGAATTTGAAAGTTTGGTTCAACATCCAAATGATGTCCCAGCCTATCGCAAAAAGATGACGTGATTCCGTTGAGGTACCCTGTAGAAACTGAGTGACAGATATACACTCCTATCCTGTGCTTTTTAATTGCAGCATTATGGGTCTTGGCGAAGACACAGGCATCATTCCCAGGTTTTGCAACGACTTGTTTTCAGTCCTTCATGCGAAGACGAATAAATGCGTAAGTCGTTGAACGTGTTTTACTACCACCTGCAGTACGATGCAAGGTAAAATAAAGTGTTTTCAGAAAAAAAATTTGTTGTTGTCAAAAAAATTGCCAACCCCACCTTTTGCTTCTTCGCCGGGAAAAAAAAACTCGGCGATGACTGTCAAGCACGTGATCTCTGCCAGCTTCACGCAGTGATTAAAGTATGGGCCTTTTTGCAGTACTCTGCAGATTCGTTGCACTAAGCGTTTATGACAGTGGTTCTCAACCTATTTCATCCCATGCACCCCTTTAACCGTTATTCACAGCTGAACCCCCCCCCTTGGAAATTTAGTTTGTAAAGAACACTTTTACATCAGTACACTAAGAAGAGAAGCTAAACTCTTCGCAATTGATAAGCTAAACTATATTACATTTTAAACAAAATCTTAAATACAAAATTCCCCCCTGGTGGGGAATTCCTCCCCGATTGAGAACCCCTGGTTTATGACGTGACAGTGCGACGTCTTACACCTCGATGAGGCAAGCAATCATACCTGCACACGATAACTGAAACTTTTTGACGATGTTATAACTTCTTCATATTTAAAAATAACACCGTAGCAGTCGGCTTCAACCCTGTTTGGATTCCCGATGATTTTTAACTTAATTGAAAAATTTCCAAGACGGTTGCTGCAGATAGTGCAAGTGTTACTTTGCATAGACTGTTTTCCGACATACATGCAACAGGCTTGTTGAACTCTGACGGTCTCTATGTTTGTTTGTTTAATGTGCAGATCAAGCACCGCATCGAAATGAGCTACTTCGAAATTTACAACGAGAAGATTCACGATCTGCTCGTTTCTGGCGTCATTTCGCAGGACGGAGAAGCGGTGAAGCAAGTCGTAAGTTTGTTTCCGAATGCGTGCGCGGGAGATTAAAAAAACGCGCGTTGCGTTTGAAGAGCATGTGCTGGTGCAGGGACCGGGGGCGTAACGAGGTTAGATGGCGCCCGGGGCAAAAAACAAGTTTGGCACCCCCGTGTTCGAACCTGAGGGCTTTCGGAAGCGAATGTGTGCTGTTCAAGAAAATACTTGCGACATTGTCGGGACTCCCCCCCGCAATGATTCTGCGCCCGGGAAATTGCGCTCCCCCTCGATACGTCTCTGGTAGACGTAGAGTTTGTTTAAAAAAAAAAACATCACAAGAAACCTTCCGGGGGTGAATCGGTCGTAAAAGTTTTTAAGATGTTGTGCTGTTTGAACTTCACGCTAGCCTCGCCTGAAGCTTGATAATTGCTGAAACGGTTTTCTATTAAAAAGTTATGCTTTTTGACGGTACAGCTATCATGTCGGACTTATTATGTTGAAATCGGAGTTCTTCGGTGGTTTAGTCGCATGATTGCCGTGTAGTCTCGCCGTGCCGCCTTGCAGTTGAAGTGTTACAAGAATAAAGTTCCCACTCCTAGTACGTTGCTGTTGACAAAAGACTCGATATGTTTCAGCTCCGCGTGCGAGAACATCCTGAACATGGACCTTACGTGGAAGGCTTATCCAGGTCTGTTGTCTGCATAGCAATGACGTACATCGCGTAATCTTGTCATGTGCAGGCGTGGAAAAATCGACAGTATGTAGTCTGCCGTACATCCGGGCACAGACCCTGATTTTAGTTTAGAATATCTGAAGAAACTAGGTTTTAGAAGAGCGTGAGTCGGCGCGAGGAAGTTCTAATTCATTCCGTCCCGAAACAATAAGCGACTTGCCAGCTTGCTGAAAACAACCTCATTCCAAATTGTGAAATTTTTTCTGTTATTTTATGTCCAACTCGGTCGCAATCGGCTGCTTACAAATCACCAACAGCACCTGAAATACAATGGACGAGCACTGCGGTTCGTTCAGCCCGGTGCCATGCGATGTTTCTAACCTATCTCACTCTAACCGTAAGCTATACTAACAAAAAATGTGAAAGCGCATGCGAAATGCATGACCTGCCTGGAATACCGCTCTGCGCATGCGCCGATGGCGGGAAGCCAGCGATTTCGCAAGTCAGAAATTTCGCTTGACACCGGCACTGACACTTACCGAAAAAGAAAAATACAATATACTTCGGTGTTTTTCAAAATCCATCCAAACTGTGGTGCATTAGCTATGTTATGCCGGGTGTCGACTCTTCGGTGTCGACCCGCGCGCGCTAATATCTTGTCTCGACAGATTCTCGGTGAAATCGTTCGGCGACGTGCAGTCGTGGCTGGAGGTCGGGAACCGTCAGCGTGCCACTGCCGCAACGGGAATGAACGACAAGAGCAGCAGGTCGCATTCGGTTTTCACCATCACACTCATCCAGACCGAGGTGCGAGTTCGCGTGCGTTGGGTCAGAGACGTAAACGTGCTGCTGTTTTCGTTGCGGTAGAAAGACTTGAAGGCTTTGCGCGTGTTTAAAGCGTTGTATCTGTTGATTGCGGCGGGTCAAAAAAAGTTTTTTTTTTGAAATAAAAAAAAAATGATTTCGTAAATCCTGGCGAATCAGCTAAAAACATATTTAAAACCGATTTTGGATGGTTGCCCCTAACAACAGCCGGGCGACCACGTGAAAAATGTCAAATTTCATAAAATTGGTGAAAACCATAGAATTTCAAATATTTCGCTTTGCCGCGGACTTGCACCGTTATTTCAGCAGAGCACTCAAAAGGTTTAAAGGTTAACTTGAGCGAAGACACGCGCACAGCGCGCACAATTTCGCGTCTGATTCATTAAAACACAAGCGCTTTCCGCACTTTTCTTCTAATCGTGTCCTCCCCCAACGTCAGACGGAAGAGCTTGAAGGCGAAACGCACGAGTCGAGCAAGACGAGCCGGATCAACCTGGTCGACCTCGCCGGCTCCGAACGCTCATCAACGGCCGGGACCACCGGACAAAGATTCAAGGTTTTTCACGCGTTGTGTGGTTGCTTTCTAAACCTGCCGTGTGTATTTCGCAGTTCGTGGCCAGCGCTTCAATTGACCGCCGGTCTTCTCAGTTGGGTATGTTAGGAACGTCAATAAACACGGTATTTTTTCGGTCGGCAACGGCGCCGCGAGCCCCAGCTTTGTGGTGGGTGATCTCTCAGAATAGGGTCTTTACCGGGAGAGGGTATGCACGCCTCCGCAGAGGGGGCGCGGGTCTTTACGCGCTCTTCTGCAATATGTAAAGTTTTATCAATAAATCAACTTATTTTATGTCAAGGGACTCGAAACGAAGTTACTTCAAGGAGGCGTGGCAGAGAAAAGGTCAAGAACTACCGCTCCAAGCTATGCTGTGCACCTCGTGCTGCCAAGGTTTAGACCAGGGGTGGGGGGAATCTACTGACTATCACGGGCCGCACGTATTGTGCATTATCGCTGGCGGGCCGCAAAATCAATATAATTTATCCTAAAATTCTACCTTTTTCTAACTATGAGGAAGAGTGACTTCTCTGCACTTAATATCTAAGTACCTGCTTATCATGGAGCTTCGTTTTGACGCGATGTTGTGTTCTTACTTGGGTAACGAAAATTCTGATGCGGACCGCAGGTTCCCCCCCACCCCTGCTTTAGACCCAGAATAGTTTGAGCGCCGTCGAAAGAAATTGCGGCAGAACACAAACAAATTGCCATTTGCGATGAAGCTCATTCTGATTTGAATCCAAAAGCATTTGTAAGTTTATGCGAAACCGAAGAATGCTTTCGCAATACATCGTTCTGTGAATATCCTGGTTTTGGGTTCGTGGTCACCAGCCTGAATATTCCACTGTTCCCGGGACGCAGAAGCTCAATTTTGTGGCTTTTCTCAATAATTAACCACTTTACTTTAAGATTTTCTTTGAAGGACCGCGCTGAGCGAGCTCAGTTCCTCAGTAGGCTAATTTCGTTGCATGCTCTGATATTACAAGTCGACATGAGCTTTGACACAAAACTTACCGTCCTTCGTGTTTTTCGATTCTTTTCCATCTTAAAACCCACGCCGTAACGTGTCCGCGCCAATATTCGGGCGAACCAGCATGCTCGTTTAACGAAAACAGCCTCGAAGTATAAATCGCTCGCACTCTTTGCATTGGATCCCGTCTGTTTGCCGAAGGCGAAAAGGTTTCAGTTCACGCCACAAGAGTGAACGCTGCTGTGTGGGCAGTGGCTTCGAACGGCGCCGTTGTAACGTTGAGCGACAACGGCGTTGCTTCTCCGAACATATGTTTGATGCGCGTCACTCTTTGCTCAGCGATTCAGCAGTCACAGGTTTTGTGAACAGACAAGATGAGGCACTTTGGAAACGAATAAGTGTTGGTTTGCGTATTTTCTGAACGACTTCGTGCTTCATGACCGAAAGGCAAATTTTATTACTCGTGGAGCTTTTCTTGTAGTCAATGTTTGCTTTCTGATTCGAGTTCGCTTTAGCGCTTACTAATGTTCGCTGCAGGGCTTACGAACGATTGCGGACATCTCCCTCGCAGCGGTTTTTCTGTCCACGCATCCAACCATCGCATACGCCAGTGGCGTAGCCGGTCTAAAATTTTGGGAGGGGCAAAGTATTTTGACTTTGAGCGAGGAACAGTATTTGGCTTGAGACACCGGCTCTCGAAGCACCAAAACGACAAGATACGCAAGAAATTTTGCGGGAAATGCCCCCTTTGGGCTCCCCTGGCTACGCCTACGGCGTACGCGACATTTGTTCACCAGACATGAGCTACAATCAGTCGTTTAAAGAAGCTGGCTTGGCGGCAGAGTCAGAAACGCGCCGAAAGCGTTTGTTCTGCGATACGCAGGGCAGGAATGTGGCGCGCGTGTCCAATAAAAGCTCAAACGGCCCTAGTGTTTCACGAGCAAACTCATCGGCTATTTTCTTCGCACTCGGAATTCGGTAACGGAACACTCGAAACTTATAACGCGATATGCTTTTCGCCGTGAAATAAGACCCAGAGTTGTTTTCACAAACGACTGTTGTTTCTAGTGATTTAGACTTTCGCATCTCAGGTTCACATTTTTTACGATTGGTCGTGTTGGTCATGAAGCTGTGAAATCGATCGTTTCATCCTAAATACACACCACCTGTCTTGAACGTATACTTTTATTTATACCGGTATCACATCCTTGCTTTGTGAACCGGTTTGGTGTGACGCGTGCGTCACTCGCACGCCATCTTTTGGACCACTCGTTGCACGTTTTACGCTCGCAGGAGGGCGCCAGCATCAACAAGTCGCTTTTGACGCTCGGGAAAGTGATATCGGCTTTGTCCGAGCGGACGACCATGTCGGCCAAGCGAAGGAGAAGGCTCTTCGTCCCGTATCGGGATTCGACTCTGACGTGGTTGGTGAAAACACTCAGTCCTTTCGCGGCGCGTTTACCGGCGAAACTTCAACGCACGAGCGCGAAACTGCCTTCCTTTGTCGCAGGATACTGAAGGACAGCCTGGGCGGCAACTCGCGAACGGCAATGATCGCAACTGTCAGTCCCGCCGATTGCCACCTGGAGGAGACCCTGAGCACGCTGCGGTACGCCAAGCAAGCCAGTAACATCGTCAATCTGGTGAGGTCAACGAGGACCCGAACGCTAAGCTGATACGAGGTGACAGAGACAGACTTGGCAGTCGCTTTTTTTCGTTTCCTGAAGAAACGTTTAACAGTTGGGAATTTTAGTTGTCGTGCAGCAAGGTTGGTTTACTTTCGCGCGTCAGAGATTGCGCGGATTGTAATTGAATCTGAGCTGGGTTTGGCATTCGAGGGTCAAGTGTTTTCAAGGGTAGGCTAGCCGTGAGTGTTAAGGACTGTTACATGAAGTTGTTGCGTCTTTCCTTGTAAGGCAATTAGCATTATCAGATGTTAGGCACTTTGCACAAGAAGACACTTGCGTTTTAGAGTCTTTGGCGTCGTTTTTACAGGTTTTTGGAAGTGAAAGCAAAGAAGCAATTGACCGCATATTGCTTGCAATCCCAACGCTTGAGAAACCTCGAATTAGAGACGACAGCCAGTTGCCATAGTGGCTCCAGTGTTCGAGCATTTGTATTTTTCGAAAAAAGAAAAACAAAAAAGATGGCAAAAAACTCACAGGGGCGTAACGAGGGGGCAAGGGGGGCGCAATGCCCCGGGCGCCGAATCACTGGGGGGGCGCCGAAAAGTCCAACAGTGTCACAAGCACTTCCTTCAATTCAGTACATTTGCTTCCGAAAGACTTCGAGTTCGAACATGGGGGCGCCAAACTTGTTCCTTGCACCGGGCGCCATCTAACCCCGGTACGCCCCTGGAACCTCATCCCAAATGTTCTTAGCTTTTGTTAAAATGATCGTTCCGCCGAGTCAAAGAATCAAGCTCAGCAGATCCGATTAATACAGTTTACTGCGATTGCTACCAAATCATTGTTATACGCGTGTAGCATGCAGCAGGTTTTTGTCCTGTATTCATGAAGTTTCTCGCTGACGAGTAGCCGGCTATGGTATTCATGCATTAGTCTGTCTGAAAAGCACCTGTGAAAGCAATAAAAATGCCTCTTGTTGCCACAGAAAATGCAGTGAAACCTTCCATAGAAGCGTTGTAAAGCGAGAATGAAAACCTTGAAAGAACTGTACAGGAAAAGCAGAGTTTTTGTATTAATTCTAGCATTTGCGTCTAAAAATGCCAAAAAATAATTTTGCACTCATTTTTGACATTTTAAAATGTTTTTAATAATTTTTGGTTGAGTCATTTTGTTCCTTGTAATGAAGAGGTGCAGGGCAGCCTCGGCCGGTGCCGTTCCCACCCGATCTGAGAGTGCCCACGCACCAAACTTCCTTCGCATGGTGATATTCTGTTCGGGTAGGTTGCATCGGCAAAGCCGCCGCAAAGCTTTGCCCCTTTGCTTTCATTCAATTTGTGTTTCGTCACAGAGCTGAAAGCGGAAGTCGCGAAATTGAAAGAGGCGTGCCGCCATCCCGAAATCGATCCGGAACAGTTCAAGGCCTCGCTGCAGGAAGTGACGTCGTTGCGCGAGCAGCTCGGCGCGGCGGAGCGCGAGAAGAACAAGGTCGAGCAGGAATGGCGCCGTCGCTTGGAGGAGAGCGAGAAGCACAAGACGGAGGAGATAAACGAATTGAAGGTGATAATTTTTCGCCTGAGCGCAAAAGTCGAGTTGTTTGTTCGAAAAAAGAAGAACCGTTTTGGCATAGACGTTGTTTCTCGTGTTGGCAGGTCATCGTTATTGTGCCCGACCGACTATGGCAACTACTCGCTGTACGTGTCTGAATTTTGGGTGTTAAGTTGATTGCGTTGCTAGGGTGCTGAAATCGATCCGTATTGCCGGTGGGGGTAGTAATAAAATCTTGTGTTTTTGTGTCCGGAGTAGGGTCCTCTGCAGGCCCGTAGCCACTGGAGTCATTCGGGGGATGTGCCCCCCAAATTTTGTGGTGCTCAGAAAATTTTTTTTAAACATAATTAACACAAAACCCCCTTAAAAATGTTATTTTCCCCTCCAACCTTAACACCTGGCTACGGGCCTGGTCCTCGCACAGTCGTCCGAGACACAGAAATGAAGGGACCAGAAACTGAAACGCATTCTATGGCAAGAAAGTGTTTGCATGCCACTTTTATTGCTTACCTAAAATAAGACATAATACTCGCGTTGGTCTAACTTGTGTCAGATTGAAAGGTACGTTGTCCAATCAAAAAGTTGCAACGAAACAGTTCGAATTGTCACTGCAGTCTTGGACAGACATTTCGTACTTGAGTTTCCGACCTCTTATAACCACGACTCGGGAATCTGAAGTAGAAAAAAAGGATGAGAAGAAAACTTTGCTCCGTGAACATAAAATGCCCGTTCTCACTTTTCGAAGCATTTCGCTACAAACGCTGGTCTTCTTAGGACTCCTTTTCGCTCGCGACATTTCCTCAGCGAGAAGAGTCATTTCGATCGCAGTTAGCTGCGCCTTATATCGAGACTACCACGATTTCTAGCTTGGTTAAGGATCCTATGCCATGCGGTAAAGTTTAAGGACCCGCTGAAATAACATTTAATTCAGTTGCGACCACTCTCACCCATTTGCAGTTTTTTCGTAAAGCTCTTTTTATTTTCGTTGTGATTTGTGTCGAGTTGTGATTGCCTCACTTCCGTTGCTCCCTGACCCGCGCGTCAGTCAGGCAGATATTTGCCAAATAGCAATAATAGTAGGTTGAGTTGGTCAATGTCGGAGCCGGATTTCGTTTTTTTTTTTCTGCCAAACATCGGCGTCGAAAACACGCATTTGAACCACGAGCTGTGTTCAGTACATACGCGAACAAATTCACTTTTTGTGTGTGCGTGTTTCTCCAATACTTTTTCACGTTGTTTCTTTCGGCCTATCAGCCATCCGCAACGAAACTAAACCTACACCTCGTTGCTGACATGAATGAAAACACGCCAGCTGTTCAAGTTTTCTTCGCAACAACAAAAGTAAAGTCGTTTTTTTTTTCGCAGAGAGCCGGCGTGTCTTTCAAAGTAGACAACCAGCTGCCAAACCTGGTCAACCTGAACGAGGACCCGCAGCTCTCCGAGCTGCTGCTTTACATGATAAAGCAGGGCGTCACCAGGTGAGACGAATCCCTGTGCCGGTCGAAGACTTCACGTGCCAGAAGCGCTGTATGATTGCTACCGACAGTTGAACACTTTGTTTTGGCAACAGGGTCGGCAAAAAAGGTGGCGATTGTGACATACAGCTGAACGGGGCGCTGGTCGCCGATTTCCATTGTTCGATAACAAACAAGAACGAGGTCGTGTCGCTCACCCCTGTCGCGGACGCCGCGGTCTTCGTCAACGGCGATTTGATCGACGCTGCAGTTGTTCTGCGTCATGTGAGTGCGTCATCTGATTTTGCGTTGCGCGCAAAGATGTTTGCGAAACGCTGAAATGAATCAGGAAGAAAGGTATATGTCAAGAGGAGAAGTCAAGACGGGCCAGATTTTTTTAACTTTCGTCTGGAATCAACATTTATTTCCCTAATAATGAGAGTAATTTGCAAATTATCAGCAAAACAGTTTTACTTAAGTTTTGTCCTAATCAAGTTAAAAGGCAAATGCAACCGAGACATTGTTAGGTAAGAAAAGGAATTAATGATTATTATATGTTCAGCAATGGAAGGATGCTTTCCCAATAAAATAATTTACTACTGCGAAAGAGATCTCTCCTCGGCAGATAATGAAGAAGAGAAATTATTGATGTGGTATTGATATTCATCTTTGAAATGCACAAGATCTTGAGTTCATAAGTTTGAAGGAGTCGAGCCGGAAACAGCTTTTTACTGCAAGTTTTAATAAATTCACGTGAAGGCACTTGTGCACTGGCGCAGTTGAAACAGTAAAATGTCAAGGTTAGAGCGCAGAAGTCACATTCAAGTTGATGGCGAAAGCGTCAGCTCGCCGTTCATGTAAATGACGTTGACAGAGTTGTGGGTTGTTGGACACTTGATGCTTTACTCAAATTATCATTAAGATTTGTATCACTCATATTTCACTTCAGAGAGGCGCAAAGTGCACTGCGCAGACGGTATTACATGCCTCGGTACTGGCTGGGATGGCCAGAAAAATAAGTTAGCACCTTCAGCCGAGATTCTAAAATCAACACCGCTGGTTCAACTTCCAGCGGTGAATTGCAGGCAGCTTTGTTAATTAATTGGCTTTCAAAAACAAAGAAGAAAGCTGTAGTATCACTGCACAACTTTCGCTGTATTGTAATCTCAAGCGAAAGTAGCCTACACGACAGGTTTCAGACATAAACGTGTTCAGAGCTGGACCACACAGTCCAAAGCATTACAGTGGCGGTTCGAGCCCCATTTGAAAGCAGAGTACCTACACAGCACAGTTACTGTTGGGGGCCTCCTTGAAAGCGCAGTACTTACACATTAGTTGCTACTGGTGGCCCCTATGAAAGCGTAGTGCTAAACACATTATAGTTGCTATTGGAGGCCTCTTTGAAAGCAGAACACTTAAAATTATGATGTGCTTTGAAAAATATTATAAGAGCAGATGATAAACTTTTCACCAAAAATGAGGAATATTTAAACGCAAACACCTCGAGGGGGAGCCCCTAAAAAGGGTGGCCCGAGGCAAGTTCCTTGCTCCCCTCCCCTTAAACTTGAAATTACAATTCATTTGATGACTGTTGGTTTGATCAACATTGCACTGTTCCAGTATTTAAAATGTCAAGACCAAGGGATTTCCAAAATTTTGTAGAAGCACTTTCATATTCTGCAGTTCAAGAAATCTCCAAGAGGGGCCCATTTTTTTACATTCAGCTTGCCAGGGGGGGGGGCGACGCGCACCCCTGCCCCTCCCGTCAGTTACGTCACTGAACGAACATGAAACTTGTCAACAGTAGCAAAATGTGGTATGTCCGATCTTGTTCGTGAATAAAACAACATGGCCTCGGCCAGCAGTGCTTCGGCAGCAGAAAACAAGCGCAATCACATAAACTGCAGCTCTCCTGTCAGTTTTATTGCTGCTGACGACAGCAGTGCGTGTGTCGGTAGTCAGAGTAACTCGCCACTCGTGACCGAGTCGAGCGATATGTGAGTGAGCACCGGGTTAGACAAGAGTCGAATTCGTTAATCGCAATTATTTTTATCAATAGGGATACAAAAGAGTAAATTAGCCCGCCCAACGCATTTCTGAGATCACTTCATGAACGACCGCGCCGGTTAGCAACCAGTTGCTGTTTCGAGTGGCCTCCCTGAAGAAGCCGGCCTAGGGCTGTTAGGGGGCTCCTGTCCCTGTTTCTGTATAATCCAAAGTTAAGCAATAAGACTCCTGGAATTGTCCCTGTTTCTGTGTAGCCCAAAGTTAGGCATTGAAAAGTGCTGGTTGCTGCTCCTGTGAGAATCTGCAAGTGAATCAGAAAGAAACGTCTTCACAGCGACCGATGTCTCTTCATATGTCTCTTCGTATCAGGGCGACCGAATCGTGATCGGCGGCGACCACTTTTTCCGCTTCAATAACCCGATCGAGGTGCAACGTTGCCACGGCAACAAGCGTTCGTCCAGAGACGGGCCGAAGGACTTCGAGTTCGCGAAGCACGAGCTGATCGAAAGGCAGAACGCCAGGTTTGTGGGTGCTTGCGGAGCGGAGTGGGAAATGTTCGGTCGAATCAATAATAACTTATATGTTGCTGTTTTTTTTTCGTTGAGACGTTTCTGTCCTTTGTTTAGCTTAAAAACTTGCTGTCATCTTTCGTTTTCGGGATTTTTTGACCGAAATGACTTAAGTTTTTTCGGTCATTTCAAAGAAAATTTTAAGTCGATGCCCGAAAAAACAGATCTGTTGCGCTGAACGAAAGTTGTGGTCTTGTAGCGTAGGAAGAAATCATTGGACTTTTGCGAGTCTGCGCCAGTGGCTCTGTGAAAAAAGTTTCCAGAAGCATTTGTAAAAACGTGTTCCCGTTGGTTGAACGCGCGAAACGCCTTCGTCCTTTGTAGCGTGTCCGGTCTCATCGACGCGACTTCGCTGGCGTTGGCTTGGATTAGAAAGGCCTGTGCGCGTTGAATCGGTGCACAGAAAAAAAGAAGTGCTGTAAAAACTCCGGCCAAGGCAAGAAACGTTAAAGACATTGCTAGTGACCGATACCTTCAGCTTGACTTCTTGAACTTCCTTGTGGGAGGTTGCTGACTGAGACAAGGAGGCGGTAGCTCTGCATATCCGGTTTGTGTGTCGCGTATTTGACGATCGGGCTTCGCGTGTATTTATTGTCATTTCAAGCCAAAAACACCGGGACACGCTTTCGAGCATCGGCGTCGGAAGATTTCTTTCCAGGGCGTGGCCAATAGTGGATTTTTCCGGAGGGCCAGCAGTGGTGAAATTTCGTTTCGGCTAGTCGAAAGTAAGGGAGAAACCTCTTCTACTGAAAATTTAAAAGAAAAATATCAAATTTCAAAATCCAGGGGGGCTAAAACCCCCCTGCCATCCCCTTACGACGCCCATGCTTTCGAGTACCGACGTTCCACAGTTAGCGAGCGTTCTAAGACACGATTCCGTTATTCTATCGACCTGGATTGTTACGCGAGAAGACTGCGTGCGTAACGCAAGTTGACTGCACCCGATAGTTTGTGTCTGGCCCTTCCCTTTCCACTTACCTGCTTAGCGACGACTTTGCTCCGCTTTGAGCAGAATGGCTGCCGAGATCAAAGCGGCTCAGCTCAAAGTGAAGCAGGAGATGCTGAGGGAGATCGACGCTGCCAAGGAGGAAGCCGAACAGCAGATCAAGAAGCAGAGGAACGAATATGAGTCNGCGATCGAGAACTTGCAATCGCAAATCGTGAGCAGCGATCGAGCTTTTTGACAAAAGCCTGAATTGTGCGAAAAGATATTTCAGTGNTTACCAGTGTTTTCCCTCTAAGAAAATTTTACACTGGAGCAAATGTTTGTTTCAGTGAGCTCGGATAGTTTAAGGCTGATAGTCCTAAATAAATAACAAGACTTTGTAATTTATTCGAATAAGTGTAAAATATTATCGAAACACGAATAACGTACACATTTAATTCAGATAGTTTCGGAAAGTGCTATGCGGCGTGCTCAGAAACGTCCTGCTTCTGCCAAAACAATGCTAATGTTCTTTGCTTCTAAATTTGTAATGTTCCAAGTGCGCGAGGATGAGATTTCACTGCACCAATTGTCCAGCACGATACTACGCAGTTGCGCACCTGAGAGGGAATATTGACTGTTACTCGTCGACTTGGTTACGTAGATCCCGAGCCGCTTACTCGTGACACAGAATCGAGCCCGGTTGGGCTTCAACCGGAAGCTGCTCTAAAACCTGTTGTTCTTCTTTCAATTCAGCGACTCGATCAGAAGACAAAGCGTGAACTGGAAACCATCCGCGAAGAAAAGGAAGTCTTGGAAAAGGAGGTTCAAATAAATCGTCGGAATCGAGCGATGGAGGCGAAAATGCTCAACGAGAAACAGGTGCAGGTTATGAGTCGCACAGATGCAGTCACTGCTGCAGAAGTTACGGCGGCGTCCTTCAATGTTGTATTAAAGAAGGAACAACCTTTTAAACAGTTTTACACCACTTGAAATGCAGCCTATGTTTCTTGGGTTGAGTTAGGATTACCTGCAAATTCGTTATTCGTTCTCAGTCGATTTTTAGTAAGTAAAATGACTCTCTGACGTAATAGGCTATGCCAGGCGCGGACACAGGGGGGATGCAGGGGATGCATCCCCCCACCAGACCTAAAGAGGTGTTGACATGACACTTAATTTCATAGAAAATCATCGCCAATATATTTTTGTACTGCACATTACTTAATCGGTAAAGATGCTAAAAATTAACTAATGCTAACAATTAGTCAAAAACGTTTCTTCGTTTCATTGGATGAGGTGCTTTGTTTATGGAAACCGATATAAAATAGTCAATGATCGCATGGGCGTCCGCAGGGGGGCAAAACGGGCATTTGCCACCCAGGAAATTGGGATTAAGAACCAAATATTTC
>JGI24158J21664_10002125_pt1 | contig 23634 bp, 11 predicted proteins | sample Ectturendosymbi3_FD_21664 | JGI IMG/M metagenome (IMG submission 21664) | reverse complement strand
GAATTCATGCCTTGCAGTAGCCTAGCTTTTGTCTGGATTACTGAAACAGAACACCAAGTTTTTCTTCAGACAGGATACCATGTTTTCCTGCAACTTCAGCACTATATATGGATGCATATTTAGCTATATATGTGCAGAGATAGTTAAATGCATGCAGAGATAGCTGTCTCTGCACAGAGATAGCTAAATGCGCGCAGAGATAGGTCTCTCTGCGCAGAGATAGCTAAATGCGCGCAGAGATAGGTCTCTCTGTGCAGAGATAGCTAAGTGCGTGCAGAGATAGCTATCTCTGCGTAGAGATAGCTAAATGCGTGCAGAGATAGATAAACGCATGCAGAGATGGCTATCTCTGTGCAGAGATAGCTAAATGCGCGCAGAGATAGCTAAATACGTGCAGAGATAGCTATCTCTGCGCAGATATAGCTAAATGCGTGCAAAGATAGCTAAATACGTGCAGAGATAGCTATCTCTGCGCAGATATAGCTAAATGCGTGCAAAGATAGCTAAATACGCGCAGAGATAGCTATCTCTCCACAGAGATAGCTAAATGCATGCAGAGATAGCTATCTCTGCGCAGAGATAGCTATCTCTGCGGAGAGATAGCTAAATGTGCGCAGAGACAGCTATCTCTGTGCAGAGATAGCTAAATGCGCGCAGAGATAGCTAAATATGCGCAGAGATATCAGTTTTTGCGCTAAATCTGTCAGATATAATATTTTACGAACGGCGCCCCATAATCTTTGGATACATCTATTTGGTGATAGTAAAAAGCATGTTATATTTTTCTAATTTTTTGAGATCGTAACTGCTGATTAGTCCATTACGGTGATGTTATAACAATAACTGATCAATCAGCAGTAACTTGCTGGAAACCATTTGAACTTTTCAACCAAACTGCTTTAACAATAAGTGAATGCCGATTTTTGAGGGTAGTTCTAAACGGATTTAGATTTTCACCAGTTCGCTGCAGCGGTCAGTGCTGAGCGTTATTTTCTTTCTACAAAAACCACTTCAATTTCCCTGCTTGTTTCACCATTTTTCAGAAATCGTTAATGTTACAAAATTTTTAATTTGTCTAAAAATTCAGTTATACCAGTTACTTTGCAACATATGTATTTGGAGCATGTTAAAAAAGGCTATTGCCTGCTTTACATTTTTCGTAAAACCTGCAAAATTGTCAAGTACACTAAAAGCTTCTATATGACCCTCACAAAAATCATCGGTGCAAATCTCTGGTAATGTTTTACTGTTTTGCTTTGCCAACTTTCTATCACCTGAAATTACGTAAGTATCAGAGTTGCCATTCAGATCTATCAGTGATTTGCAGATTTTTCAGTTGAAAAATATCATAACTTGATTTAATTACAAAAAACTCTTAATTTGGTAGTGCTCTTGTCTACACGGAGTAACTTTTTTTGGGAAAAAGTTGTATTGAAACCACACAAACGATGCCTTTAACAGTATAAATACTATTTCAGGTAACATTAAAGCGGGCAATACGTTTCAGGAATAAGGTGCAACGACGAAGTTTTAAGCGACCATTTGACAAGGACCTGTTCGGATGGACTGAATTACGGCAGCGTTTGCAGTTTCGAATGTGATGAAGGTTACGAGCTTCTCGGAGCTCAGAGTTCCGTTTGCCGAGGCACTAAAACACCGGGAACGTGGTCGGAGAGGTCACCTATTTGCAGCTGTAAGTGTGCATCGATGTATAATGAAAGTGAAAGACTGGTTGACTTGTCTTAACGTAGTGGTTTCTTTGACCGCTTTTACCACGAGGTCCCGCAAAATGTTCAAGCAGATAATATTTTTTGTCAAAAAATGGAAAGAAGATTGCAAGTATTGCACAAATGTTACGACGTTTATTGGCTGTGAATAGAAGATTTCTTACAGCAGCGTTTTTAAGTCATTGGGGTTATTCCAACCCTTTGGTAACCTCAGAACAGCACAGCGGTCATCTTGCAACGTACAAATATGAACGTTTTTTTGTTTTGAAATTCGTAGGGATCCCATTGGTGGGCCAACAGATTCAGCAATTAAGCTTAAAGGTGATGGTAGCCAGCGTAAACTAATATCCATTTGTGACGTGTTCTCCAGCACTCAGTCTTGTTTTTAAGTCTACTATTGTGTACAGTAATAACTTGTCCCGCCGTGGAGTCTCCACCGAATGCCCAGATCATATGCAGTGATGGTCGGAAGTTCGGTTCGCGTTGCAGCCTGAGATGTGACGAGGGGTACGAATTGCAAGGAGCCAGTTTGACAACATGCAGGGGCGAAGGGCGCTGGATTGGATCTCTTTCCACTTGTACAAGTAAGTTATTTCGCTGAAAAGCTCATTGTTGTTGGGCGAGGGCAGATGAGCATACACAATACGGATGACTGTCATTTAGTTTCAACTACTTACTGTATCAATTAAAAAACTGACCCAAAATTAAGATTTTTTTTGTCTGAAGCCAAAAGCGAACGTGTTGACCGTACGTTTTGGTTCTTAGCGATTATTTAATACAAAGAAATAACTGAAGCAGCAACAATCGGCCGGGGTCAGAAACATGATATGCGTGAGGAGGTGATTTACTTGCCCCATAACCTGCTCACATTCTGCTGGCAGGTGATATTCCCTGATGTGTTGACAATGATGTATAGCGGTGCTTGCAGTGCATGACAATTTCAAAGTGTCATACCGGACCATATGTATTTAACATAAATCATTTTTTCGCCTTCGTGAATGTCAAATATTGGAAACAATGTTTCTAAGAATATTAAAAATTTGCGGGACATTTAATTACTTTATTTTCTTCACAAACACTTGACCAAAAAGGTGGCGATAAACATTCGAACGGTTGCAACAATTCCAAACGCTTTTGAAGAAAAACCTAAGTGCAACATAAAAATCAGTGGTCTAGCTGAGCTAAAAACGTGTGTTGGAAACTATTTCAAGATGAGAGGGTAATCAGCCAAGGTGACCAAGGCTGCTATGAAGTAAAGACATGTACATCGTGATAACAACCAGTTAGCAAGTCCGGGATTTCGAGAAAAAGGCTTGTCAAAATACAACAGTGTTTTATAGAGAACAAATGGTTTCCTAGCTGAAACGTGAAGTTTCATGATATAATATTTGACAGTATTTATAATATAGCTAAGTTAGTTCGGTGAAAATTGAGGATTTTTAGGAAATTAGCCTAGAAAGAACAATTTCAGCTTGGGTTTCCATCTTTTTGTGCTTGGTGAACCATTAACACTGATATGGTGGGAGACTGAAAACACATATCGAATGTTTCGTGAGATTAGTCAGCAAGCAGGTAAAGTTCACCATTTTTTCTGCATGAAAAAAGCCGAACTTTGTAGCGAAAGAACACAATCTTGTTACTGAGGTAAACGAGAATAATTACGCTGCAATGCATTGCTGATCACTAGTTATCATTTGTTCATTTGTGTCTAGTCTACGAGTATGTGAGGTTTATTCATGCGTTTTTGTGACTCAAACCACGAAATAACAGAAATGCAATAAAAAGAACAAAGAATAAAACGCCAAAGGGCAGAAGAATCTAATCGTATTTGCCAAAAAAATATAATGAGAAAAACAAACAAGGACATGGGAATTCTGCAAATTGGAGTGAACTGCATTTTTGAGACAAAAAATGGTTGGCGAAACACTTTATGGACCAATTTGTTAGCCAGCCCTATTGTTGGCATAATCAAGCATTGATGAAAAATGAAGTGACAAAATGCAATAATTTGAACTTCAGACAAGTCAGTATCAAAGCACAACGGAGGCTCCTGTACTGTTGATTTTTGTTTGTACGCAGTGTATGTTATCCTGTTCCGTGGTCCAAAGCTACTTCGTGAATTGGCAGTAGTCCGACGAAAGCCTTTAGTAGCAAGATCTATTTTTCGCAAGAACCAGAAGAATAGGTCCTTGTGTCCCTTGGCTGTCGGTTAATGTGACAAAACACCGCTATTCAAGCTCTTATATGGCTACCGAGTTATTCTCAAAATTCTGAGGTTAGATAGCAGTTGCAAAGGACTGAATTGCCATTTTAGAAATAAACACTCATGCGCGTTTATTTTTCACTGCAATGTATCAAAAAGCTTCAATGCTTTAAATAAAAATCTAGGTCGTTTAATTTGATATTTCTCTGTAGCTATCAATTCGGTTTCCGGCCTTTGTCGAGCAAGCCAGCTTTGCCAGGATATGTGGCAATTTGCTGATACTTCCAAAATTTTGGCGTCAGCAGTGAAGCTTGCTCGCATATTAGCTCAGCATTCTTCTCGCTTCGTTGCTTTCCAAACCACAGACTGCCTATTTCTGAGTCGTCGCCGTTTCTTGCACAGAGCATGGGCCTGCTTAGTCGCCGCTGTCATGCGTAAATAATTGCTGCACGCCCTGGTAAAACGGCTGATGGAAGTCTGCTTCGCTATTACCCGTCTTCGTGAACCATATGACGACATTGCGCAAAGGTCTGACTGCAGCTTAGGGTAGCACCGCCAAACCGCGGAAACGTTCAGCCAGGCTGCTTTCGTGTCTTCGCTCGCTCAGCAGAGGCGGTGAGTTATGTAAAACGCATGCCTTCCCGTTGCGCGCGCCGCCGATGCGAGCAGAGATTATCCTATTATAGTCATTGTTTGGAGGAGCGCGTTGCGGAGAATGTTTTTTTTCGTGAGTTTTTTCGCGGCGGGAATAAGTGCGAGGATTACGGATCTACTTCGTCGGCCCATACTTATGGTTTTTCTAGCACTAAGAGTGACGCCACTGCAGCCAGTTGGTAGTCAAGAGTCCAGTCGTGAGCCGAATATGTGTTCCAGCTAACTGCTGTTATAATTTTGCGGTATTTGCTTCCTTCCGTTTCATGCCACCTTGTATTGTTCAAGGGCGACTTGATGTTAGTTTTGTTGCTTAAAGCGGTCTGACTGAGCGGATAAATATTAGATTTCTGAGGCAAAATTCAATGTTCATGTTAACAACGTAGCGCAATTTTCTCTATAGCTGTTGAATTACTGTTCATTAGTGAGGTTGAAGACTGATCAAGAAAGATTCAAAAGGTGGAGAGATAGGTAGTTTGCGAATAAAGGCTCCAAGCATCACTAGGGAGCTTGTTTCGTACTGTTAAGGAAGTATTTGCACAAGTATCGACAAGTTCTCTCAGTGGGGCTAGGTTGCTTGAGTGCTTCGCCGGTATGAAGGTCTCGATATTGTCTGGTTACTTCAAAGTTCACTGCAATAGAGCACCAGGATGACAGGAATCAAACTTGAGGCACTGCGTAGATCAGAAACGGTGAATCAGTGGAATTTCAAGGTAAACAGTGCAACCTTATTTTGTCGAAATCGTATATCGAGATCTGGTCGATTCTACAGAGACGGGTGGTATCTCTTTATGTTTTCCGTTGTATTATCATCCGCCTGGGTCCCAGTGACGCTGCATTCAACAACCAAACAAATGGTTTTAACTTCGCATTTGTGCTTTAACGCTTGCTGCGTAGCTCTACTCTTATTTTCCTAACATTTTGCCAATCTTTATACGAATTTGATAGACTTGAAACCATGTTTTGCAAAAAATGAGTCTTTTTGCAAACAAAAATACATGCCTGAAATATATATCATCTGCCCATGACATTGCTTTGTACGTCTGGTCTGTTTTTTTCGAAAAATAAAAAAAATTATGCCTAGTAGCAAAAATGCTAAAAATGATATGAGACCTCAGGTTTAGGCAACCTATATGCAATTGTTTCTCCATAAAAAATTAGGTACCAACTTAAATAACATGTGTTCTCCAAACCCTAAGGCGACAACAATCACACGAGGTCATTTTATCCTTGTTAAAACTGTTGATAATGAAAAATTTACAGATATTATGACCTTCTACATCCAATAAGAAATTGGCAAAACGCCCAATACTCTGTGTGCAAAATAGGAACTGCCGTAGAGTCTTGTGATCTTTAAATGTTTCTTATGAAATGCCACACGATTAATGTCTGATGAATTCAATCAAAAAAGTGGGAACTGGTAAAACATCATTTTCAAAAAATCATAGTAAAAATCATTTTCCACATTTTCTCCGAGCGATTCAACAGAAGCTTTTGTTTCGTTTCTGCAAATAAACTGTGGTATAGATCTTTAGCAGTTGCTTCAACGACAGTGCGGTCTCAGTTAAATTATGTTCAGTTAGTAACTGCTTGAACAGACAAACATTATTTTGTCATTAAGCAAAGCCAAGGTAACTTTAAGCCTATTTGTTTCCTTATAACTTACCGGACACTTCTAGCCGTAAAGACAACGCAAACAACTTAATAATTTTTTGCCAAAACTAGTACAGCCATGTCTGATCCTTTCAGTGAAGTGACGACTGTTAATTTTGCGTTAAGTGTGTTGGACTAAATCATATAACGCACCGTTGCTGTTCGATATTGCGATACTGTAAACTTTAAAGTCAAACTTTGCACTTTTACTTTTTCGTCAAACGACGCTTCAGGCTGATGGAGGATTGCATCTGCTTGCCTTACTTGTTTTCTTTTGCGGAAGTTTATGGAAGTTTATGCTTGTAGTTTAGTCAAACGACTTTTTTTCCAGGAATCACATGTGAACAGGTTGCGACCATCTCCCACGGCGTGGTAGAATGTACTGACGGTCAATTTTACGGGTCCGAATGCACATATACCTGTGACGTGGGTTATCAGCTAACTTCGGGTTCAAGGGTCAGAAGATGTCAAGCTAACCAAGAGTTTGACGGCCTGCCAGCTGTGTGTTCCAGTAAGTTACTCTTTGTTGATGACAAAGCTGACCAACCTTTGGAAGCGTTGTATTTCATGGTGTTGCTGCATGGCGTTTACGTTGTTACTGTCGGCGCGAAGATGTAAAAATCTTCATTTGGTTTGCAGTCTCTACTTGTCACGGCCTTCTTAGTTTTGTGTCAGTGCTTTAAAAAATAGTAGTTTTTTGCTCGATATACTTTGAAGATGAGGAGGGATTCCCCAGTTGTTTTATTACTATTTTTCCCAGTGCAGTAATGTAGTTGCGCATTTTGAAAATTGCAAAAATGCACAATGCGTTGAATAAGACATTGTCCTCAGTTTTTCGTAGTTCGTAGTCGAAGCTGTGAACGCTCTTCACCAAAGGGCAAATGTGTGTCCTAAAGCAGCTGAGCAACACCTAAACGTAATTATACGAATATATATATACCACTTATACAATTCACTGTCTGAACCCGGGATGGGCGAAATGGCGATCATAGCCCAACAGATCCTTTCGCATGTTCTGTGGCAAATGCGGCAATACCCGCATGTTTGACAAGTATTCCTGATGCTGCGTTGGAAATTTCGTTATATTGTTTTATTTACGCCATAGTTGAAGCCCATGGTTTTTCAGCTTGAGTTCTGCTAATCGAAGTGCAGCACTCTGTGGCAGTTTGGTATCATCTCGTTGCCTTCTTAAAATGACAAAATGCAAGCAACGTTTTTCCTACACAAGAAGGGCCTAAAAAGAAAATTGATAACACCACCAGCGGTGGTATCATCTTTCAGATGGCACATCATTGGTTCGTAAAGTAGTGCAACCACTTTTTCAGTTGACTCTGTTGCTTACTTGGAAACCATAATCTGGCCCAACAGCGGACAATGGTCCTTTGAAACACATAAAAAGATGGACTACTACTACACTTTCAGATTTTTCTCACATTTTTCTCCATATCCTTTTTAATCCGTTCCCTTTATGTAAGTAAAAAAGCATAAATATTATAAAACTTGGCAATGAGAGGGCTTTAAAATCTTTCAACTTGCATGTATGAGTTAGTTCACCTATATTTGCGAAGAGAGTATACCAAAAATGTCCTTTGAAAGGTGGATAGAAGCTCAGTTCATCTTACCGACCAGTGTGGGTCGCATATTGTCAGGTGGATGATGCTAACACTTCCTGCAAGGCATCCAACATGGAAAAGAACGATTTCCTTTCCCTGTCTTTCCATCTGGTTGCGGTTACAAGAAAGCATGTGGTCCAACTTGCTCAACAGACAGTTTAGGCTTCAGAGCATTCCATCACAAAATCGCGTTTTCCATCCGCAAGCCAATGCCTGAGTAACACTATAAAGTGAATACCAAGCAGACATCACAGACCGTCAAAAGTTTATCGGGTGTCATCTCTCCCACTGCTTAGTGTTGTGTTCCGGTTGGCTGCAAGCGTTGCTCAGGCAAGTCTGAACTCTCTTTTGGTTTGCAGTAAAGCAATGTTTTGCCATCATGCAACCGCTCAACGGACAAGTGGAGTGCACTGACAGCAACAACTATGGTTCGGTCTGTCGCTTTACTTGCAACATCGGCTACGAATTGGACGTGGCAGAGCCTGCAAACGGGGCGCAGAGACGGTGCGGTGCCGATTTAACTTGGTCCGACGAGCAACCGAGCTGCCAACGTAAGTAGCAAGCAACGACAGCGGCAAACTGCTTTTCACACCTGCTAAGAGAAACGACGAAATTGTTCGTATTATGCGCAATTTCGAGCGATTTTCCGCGCGTTGGGATCGTTTAAGGCCGCAATTTGCTTTGCCAACCCATTTGATGAAACGCTGACGCAAATCAGTAAAGCATGCATTATGATGAGAATTTGATGTTATGAACGTTTTCGGTGCTTGTTGGTCGCAAATGCTGCCGGCACACTGTCGAAAACAGCGCAGCTATCAAACGGTTGAGTGCTTTTTCACATGGTGGCGTAGAACCGGGCGACAAATCGGAATGAAACAGCAAAACTTGTCGCGGATAACAACGCAGCAATGTAGTTATTTTACGTGTTCTTTCACCAATTTTGCTGTGAAGCAAGCGAAAAAGTCCTATGACCTCTAAACACGGGAGAACCTATTTGTAGCAGACCCTACGTCAATCGCCTTAAGCGTACACTGAACGCCACCGATTTGCGAAGTGTTTTAATAGTTCGTTCAAGCTCGTTGCCGGCGAAGGTGGAAAGCTTTTGGTAAACATCGGACATTCTTCGCCTCGAATGAATAGCACATACACTAATGTTCACGGAGTCTGAAATGACTTTGGCTTAGTTTCGTGTTGGTTGAAAGAAAATTGTTCAACGATCAGTCACACAATGATCCTAGACGCTATTTTGTGTTGAATTGGAGGTTTTCGTGTTTTCTCTGGCAGGATGTGACTTGAAGGCGGATTTCCCGGCGAGTGAAGCAGGATTCATTGCACAACGTTGCATAAAAAAACTTGTTTATGGTCCGACATGTTACGTCAACCTCCAAAAACGCAGCTTCTTAACGTATTTAGTTTGTGAGACTAAAACTATTGGAGAAACCGTAGCACAATCTTTCTTGTAACATCGCAACTGAGCCTTTGGACCCATATTTTTGTGGTTTATGGTCATAAAACTCACAGAATAGGTTCTTTTGAGGGGATAATCACCTCGGCAAAGATTTCGGCTCTTAAAAGTACTGGCCAATCAGCATTTCAAATAATTTAAACTAGTCACAATGGATTTGTTCTCTTTCTCTGCGAAGTTGTTCGTTGCGGTCCTCTTTTCGCACCGAGAAACGGCAATGCTCGCTGTTCCGATGGCGATAATTTTGGTTCAATCTGCCAATTTCAATGCGACGTGGGGTACGAGCTGGCTGGATCGGCAGAGCGCTTATGCCAGGAGACGAGGCTTTGGACTGGCGCAATCACCACATGCACCGGTATGAACAGCGAACTGCAAAGTTTCTACGTAATTAAAAAATGCAGCCATTGAAACTCGTGTGCACTTTTTGGAATAGTGCGATGAATGTTGAGCTATGTTCGAGTCGCTGAGTTTCTGTGGAACAAGCCGGCCGTGTTACAACCAATGGGCACATAAAACAACTTGTACATCTCCATTCATTTTACTTTCTTGTTGCACATGTGAAGAGTACTTGCATGTTGCTTCTAAAACATGTTCTGAACTTTCCACGCGTGAAGTTTGTTTATCGTAGAGAAAAAGCTTTTCGTTGTGGAAGATCCACTTGTAATGGGTTTAGTGTTGAAATGACATGCTGGCAGCAGAGAAGGGGTCACGCTTTCTTCCAAGGCTATTCGTTTATTTAGTAATCAGATGCGGTGAGCTCGACGCCCCGGCTAACGGCGCTGTTGGATGCTCGAAACCCGATGATCTCGATCTGACCGACGATCAGTCCGACATGTACGGCTCGAGCTGCTCTTTCACTTGCAACGTGAGTCACCCGCCAGGAGATAGCATCAACACTAGATGCTTAGTAAAGTTAGCCTAGTTACAGCACGATGAAACGCGCACTTTTGCTTATGAATTTTATTCTGTGCCACGTCTTTCTTTCGCCCAACCCTCGGCACCCGCAACGAGGCAAACTGATAACTGCTTTTCAGAGAAAAAGCAGCCTAAGTGCAACGTACTCGGTAAAAATCAGGGAATGAAATGATACAATCTACGGCGACAACGGCCACAAATCTGAAATGTCAAAAATATAGTTTAAAATATCTGAGAAAACACACTTCTGTCTTTCAAAACTGGGAAATTCAAAGATAGTATAGTGATGACCATTGCAACAAAGAGTTTTCGCACGCAAACACTTTCCAGCACTAAAACTACACCAACTTCGTTCAGTATTGCTATGCTGTCTAAACTTGGTGGTTTTAGTGCACCTTTAATCCTCAGCAGCTCATTCTTTGATGGGGATTATAATTATAAGGGCGATTTCTTCTGACGTATAGGCTTCTCGCAGGTTTTTGTCCTTAATGCTGCGGTACCAAAAGGTGTGGCCGAGCTCGGCCAGGCATGTCATGAGAGTCTATCAGGTCAAAGCAAAGAAATGCCTGAAACTTCATGAAAGGTTCTATGAAGGTGCTGCCAGGTTCCGATTTACGTGAAAACGTTGCTGTAAGTTCGCGAGCTCGTGATGATTTCCCCAGAAGAAAAAACTTGGAACAGTAGGTTGATACGAAAGAACAAATGGAGAGGTTGTGTTTATTGTTGCGTAAAAGTGCATTTCTGACAACTCTTTATTACGTTTGCGTGATAACTGTGCAAAACAAACACAGGACATATTAGCACTTGTTGTCGGATGTGACGATCGTTTCGCAAAGACTGCCAAGAAACTTCATGGCGCTTTCAGTAAATGCCATTAAGTGTTGCTTGTCAAAAGTTACTTTACTGGTGATCTTCTACAAACGATACGCGCAAAATTTTAAAAACTATAATTACAAGTCGACATTTCATCGGGCTCAATATCTGACAAACGAGTTACACCACAAGCGACATAATTGCTGTCTTCATCTGTCCGCAGGAAGGCTATTACCTAAGTGGTCCAAACGTGAAATCCTGCCAAAAAAACAAGTCTTGGTCAGGTGGTGAGGTGGCTTGCGACCGGATAACGTGCCCTTTCCTCAGAGCTCCTCTGCACAGCGTCATGTCGTGCTCAAACAACAATGAATACGGATCGGAATGCACATTCTCTTGCGACGTAAGCGGATTAATTTCAGCTAATCGCGATGCTACGCAACCTCAGTCGTTAAACGCATGAGAGCGAACATTTAACCACGCAGTTAGCCGGCAATGTCTTGTCACGAGTCAAAAGACAACGCCTTTTCTGGGCGAAAAAGCGCTGTTGTAGGTTAAACGAGAAAGATTTGCTCTAATGGCGCATCTAATAATGTTATAGTCGGTTAAATTGGCACGGGGCTCCTGGCTGAAAGTACAAGGAGCGTTTGCTGGAATAGCAGGGAAGGGTGTTTTTGACCGTTGAAAGCTAGATACACTTAACTACTGTTTATCCAATTCGTAAAAAATGATTCTCTATAATAACACGAAGTGATTCTGCAGCATGGTTTTCATCAGTTACTAAAGAAACTTATGACCTGCCACACTAAAACCGTTTAGATCTCATGAGCTGCAAAAGAGTTCAAAAGAAAAGTTGCTCAAACTCTTTGTACAAAAATGGGTATACTACGGTGTGATTGTCAGCCACAAACTGCAACTTGCTAGTTGTGAGCTCTTTTTCTCATATTGCAAAAGAAAATCAGCGTGGTTAATGTTAAGGAGCTAAAATAGGTCACTTATTTGCTTTTTTCAAGTCTTCTCAAACGTCCAGATTCTCACTTTCTTGTCCGGTGCGCTGTTCGCTTAGTGTTGCTTCTGATGAGAGGTTGGCAAACTGGTGAAGCTTTAAAGAACATTAGCTGTAGTTTTACAGATTGCTTGAACATAAAGCTGCATTTCGTACCTAATAAAAAGGTAACATCATGATACTAAGTTGTGAAGGAATGCTTTTTACAACACTGCTGGTAGGTGTACTGCAAGATTTCGTACAAATTTAACGCCGACTTCTCACTGCACTGAACATCAAGCGATCAAAAGGCAAAGTGTGCAAAACCATTATGTTCAATGCTATGCCACAAACGAGGATAACACCAACACAATTCATTAGACCCATTAACTAAGCACATGTAGACTAGACAGTGCGAAATCTGGTGAAACCAAGCACGCCATCCTTATAAAATGTGCAATAACACCAATATAGCAAACAATCGTTTCAATATATTATAGCTAAGATCAGCAGTTTTCTATGATCAAAAAAAGCGGTGCTATCACCAATATCCCCACTACCGTTCATATCACAAAAATCACTGTACTACGCCACCAGTATCATAACATCGAAACTATTGATGCAGTATAACCAACACCACTGTTACTATACTTAAAACAAAGAAACTCAATGTTGACTAGCAGTATTAGGTAAAAAAAGTTTACTGAACTAGTAATTCAATATATTTTACAAGTGTTCCAAGCCACCCATAACGTGTGTTAGTTTTTTGAGTGACTTTCTATTTTTAATTGCACAATGAGCGTTTCCTCGACTTCTTTTTCGTAGTCACGTAACTAATCTCCACAAATGCGATGGATTCAACTCAGTCGGCTTTTTGGAGAGTTGTTCTATACAGATATGTGCAAGTTTGAATCATCGCAAAGTGAAGAAAGCAGACCCCAGCCAGCTGATTCCTCGAAAGCTTGCAGCAAACCCACAGAGCTTTTAAGTGTTCCTTTTTCGTAGGTTCTTAAAAGAGTTGAAGGCAACATAAGCAAGACACTGAGAAAATTAACAAGTACCAGTCATTTTTGAAAAATGTAATCATTAATTTAAGCATCATCCAACATGGGTTCATCTGCTGTTGTAGCATTCGTTAGACTAGCCTTTCCTTCTTCAATGGGCCAATTTAGCTGCTTTCACTTCAGTTTGCGTTCGAAGTCGTGTATCTAGTCAAGGCCAAGAGACAGCGGGAAAATAAAACCGGATCAGGTTTCAACGTTCTTCACGGTGTTTAGTCACAAATAAGGTTCTGTAGTCTACAGCGCATGCGTTGCCCAAGTCATTTCTGAAAGAAATGTCAATTCAAGCAGAGTTAAATATTTGGCCAAATTTTCAAGAAAACAACTAAATTATTAAAATGTTAGGCAAAACATGGCTAATAACCAACTTTTCTGGATGAACACTTGAAATTAAGCTGAATCTAGAAAATGGACAGCAGTGATAACATCACTTTTCAACAGCGATTACATGGTTTTGGTTTTGTGACAACGCTTAGCTTCTCACCAATCAAAATACAGTTCTTGAAACTTGAAACGGTGTTAACGCAAAACTCGAAACGCCTACAGCTTGAGTTTCTACAACTTTATCCAAAAATAATATACAACGCAAGATTACACCTACACGTGTCCTGGAAATGTTCTCGTAATGAACCATGAAAGCCTGGTCGTTCTTTTGCTGACGACATTTCTGACCTGCTACTGAAACGCTTGTCTTGACTAAACGGTTGTCAAGTTACAGCGCAGAGAGATTTATGGCCATTGCTACCTGTTGGGAGTGATTTCTGTACGTTCTGATGAGTAAGTAAACAAGATTTTACCTATTGCCAAAAGAGAACTATTTTGTGCATGCTGGAGTAGGTTGTGTTTCACTGTCACGTACAAACTGTCATGCTGAATCAAGTAGTTCTGTCAACGATTTGGATGCTTCTGTGTCAAGAAAATTCGTGTATTTGAACTCATATGTTCGCCATGCAACAACTGAAAATATCTTTTTTGTTTGTCAGAGAGGATATTTCTTGGCATCGGGTAGCGAAGTCAGAACCTGTCAAGCAACATTCACGTGGTCTGGAAAGGAACCAGTCTGCCACAGTTAGTCAAGTTATTCGTTGGTTAATTTTAGAAATTTTGTCACTTTTTCTTTGCGTGTTTTGCACTCCAAACCATCACGCTGTGTACGTGACAGCACCTTTCGCTGACGTCCTACAGGTTTGTAACGATGTGCCGTGCTGGTTGGGGGCTGCAGATTTTGTGACTTCGCGTTTTTGCTCTGAATAGCACATTTCAAGACTGTTAATCCAGCGCTTTAAGCAGCTAGAAATGTACCTTTCTAGCAGTCAGCTCAAAGACGCCATTCAATGTTTTACATTTTTCTATATGTTTCATGAAACTCTGAAGTTTCTTATTTTTGTGAAACGCAAGCGATAAAAGCGAAGCAGTTAGAACTACACGCATTTTTTCTTCTAGTCATGACGTGTGATCATCTCGCTGCTCGTGATCATTCGACTGTGACATGCACCAGCGGTAACCGTTTCGGTTCGATCTGTTCTTACAAACCAGAGCTCGGTTACGAACTGAGGGGTCCCACCGCCATCACTTGCAGTGACGTCATAGGAGATATGCCACCAATTCCCATACGTGAGTGTTTTAACCTTTGAAATGTTTCGCAACACGATTTTTAAAAAAAACGAGAAACGCCTGTTGTATATATCTTCACGTAGTGAAAGAAGTCCTTCTTACCAATAAAGATGGAAACTGACGCCTCACCATTTTGCCGAGATAGAACTGTTTTGCCTAGCATTTTGTGCAAACAGCATGTTTTATTTTTCAAACCTGCAGGGTTTCTCCAATTGTTTAAATGTAGCTTTTTGAAAATAATTGTCATTCTTTCCTTTGATTTTTCCTCCTAGTAATGGCTGTATTGCCCCTGTCCAAGCGAAGGTTTTTCACGGCAGATTAGAACATATACTTGATATGAACGACTATTCCAGCTGGGGTTGTTAACATGGGCGTAGCCAGGGGGCAGGGATCCATAGAAACCCCCAAATTTTTAGAATATCTAGTCATTTTGTGCTTTGAGCGGCGGTAGCCCAAACAAAATACTGTTGCTCACCTGAAATCACACATTTTGCCCCCCTACAAAAGTTTTTTCCTAAAAAAAATTGGTGGCTGGCTACGCCACTGGTTACTAATTTGGTGGCTTCCACAACAATCACAAAATCACACCCCCCTCACTCTGAATCTGTGAAAACTACCTTGTGTTCCAAGGTGGTGTGGGAGGTTAGAAAAAAGCGAAAACTCTTCAATAAGCCGCCGGACAGCTTAGCCCGAAGGCAAGCTCGTTGACTTTCCTTTATTTCGCTGTAGCATGGTGAATTTGTTTAGACAATCATGTTATCGAGTCAACAGATCACCCATTCACGCTCTTCATACTGACTATCTTAGCGCTTTTCCGTGCGTGAGAGCAAGCAAACTTGTCGAATCGCAGCTACTGCCAAAGCAACGACGACATGCAAAGGTCGAAATTCGCCTGAAGGAGTGACGTTGCCAGCGGTTTAGTAACGCTAGCATGGCCTCCTATCTTCGAATTGATCGCTGCAAAGTATAAATACCTTGGACTGGTTTGCAAGACTACACCGCAAACTGAGCTCGCAAAACGGTGAACCTTGCCGCAAGCAAAGTTTTTATGTCATCATGTAGTATCGTGAGTCATAGATAAAGCGAGAAATTGAAGTATGCGGTTAGCTAACGACGACGCGCCCATGGAAGTTGGCTAAAATTCCTTTTGTCAAATTTGAAATGTTATTTAATGCGCACCATTTCATACTGCTAACCTTTGCGGGTTCGCTTGCGAAAAAAAGCATCTGCAGATACATAACCATGCCTGCAGGCCCAGAGACAACGCAGTGCACTTGAGTAAAGTTACTGGGCGACAATTGTTTAAAGCAGTGGTTTTCAACTTTTTTGCACCGCGACCCAGTATAGCAATCAGCAACCCAATATATCCTAAAGACCCATGCACTTTCCATGAACTTGTTGTCCAATCCCAATGAACGTGTTACCTTAGGATTGAGTAACCCTAGGGCTGGTTTCTAGTAGGCATAACTCAAGAGCTTGCCCATCCCTGTTTGCGTCCCTCCAAAAAAGGCTCGTGACCCCAGGTTGAAAACCACTGTTTCAAGAGATCCTTCCCAAAACAAGACGAAGTGACAAGGGTTCCTCAGGACTGGGAAAAGAAGACAAAAGCGACTATAGCCTAAACCAGTGGTTCTTAACCTTTATATTCCGTGGCACCCTTACCAAGACCCTTAACGCCCGTGGCCTACTGCCCTTCAACACGGTCGGATTGAGATAACGTGGGGCCTGTAGCATTTCAAGAGCGCGGGGCCCCAAGTTAAAAGAACACCTCAACACCTACTAAATCATAACGTGGATAGGCAATCTGTAGGCTTAGGAGCAGGCAAATTTTTGAGGGTGCGAAAGATTTCTGCCCGAATTTCCTCACATTTGCCCGAAAAGTTTTTGTGCGACGTTTGCTTACAAATATTCTCCCACAAAGATCATGAAGACCTTTTTTTGTTATGACCTCCACATAAAAGGTCTTCTTGTGTTTTTCTGCAAAGGTTGGGCACCATTTCTTGAAATCAAACAGCAATGGGCACCATTTTTGCCCGGATATTCAGAGATTTTTCCAAGATCTTCAAGAAATTTGCCCGGATTTTCAGGGTTTTTGCCAAAATTTTTGAGAAATAAAAACTTTTGGGGTGCGCTTGCACCCCCCGCCTCCTACACCACTGGGGCAAGGCATTCGTGTTACTGCTTTACTCTCTGCGTGCTCTCTTCCGTTCGCATTGTGACGGAACTTCTGAGTGTAACGTTCTGAACGCCAGTGTTGCCAGGTGGTTGTGACCTAAATCTGCTGAATGGCATGACAAAATACTGCTAGTATCTACTAAACGTCTTGTCACAAATTTTCAGTTAAAATCTGCTAAAATCAGTTAAGTTCTGTTAAAAAATCTGCTATTTTTAAGGTAATTAAAAGTAACCTATAAAGTTATACAGTATATTAATTTTTCGTCTTACACTCGCTCCCAGTGAGCATGGGCTGAAAATGCCGGTCTTGGCCACCACACTTCTCGGCCCACAATTTTCTTTCAGTCAACATTTTGAGCAACGAAACTGCAGTATACCTCGTTTTTTGTATGACACAGTTATTGACGATCTCTTTAAAATGGTTGCATGCTTTTGTACAGTAGAACAAAGCTAAGCGATAAACAATCTGAGTATAGCTTCAGCCCTACAACTTTCTAAGTCTGATGTTTGTCACTAAAACTTTGTGTTACATTAGGGACCATGCAAAAAGTTCTTTAGTCTTATCTGAGTGCTTTTGCTACCAGTTATGCGTTTCAAGCTCATAATATTTCGCCGTGATTATTGCAAACTTCACCAAAGGTTCTTCTTGAATTAGTAGGACAGGCACTGAGCCTACTTTTCGGTTCTGAATCTTGCAACCGTCGAAACTTTTGGCATCTTTGGTTTACCAGGAAGTTTTTTACGAGACATTCCTACTTAGTGGTGTAGGAGGTAGGAGTGCAAGCGCATCCCCAAAAGTTTTGATTTGCTGAAATTCCGGGCAAAATCCCAGAATATCTGGGCAAAATCCCTAGAAATCTGGGCAAATTCCCTGAAAATCTGGGAAAAATCCCTGAAAATCTAGAAAAACATGGTGCCCAACGTTGTTTGACTTCAAAAAATGGTGCCCAACGTTTGCAGAAAAACACATGAAGACCTTTTCTTGGGGGTAACACCAAAAAAGGGTTCTTTGTGGGAGAGAACATGTTGGCAAAAGTCGCACAAAAACTTTTTAGGCAAGTTTGGGGATATTCGGGCAAATATCTTTCGCACCCCCAAAAATTTGCCCGCTCCTGCACCTATGTTACTATCTACTAACGTAACTGAACCACTTGGAAATATCGTACAGTGGGATAAAAACATATGCTACCAATGTTGTCTTTTAATCTAGTGCGCTCACTAAGCACATAGGCAAATCATTTAGGCTTTGCTTCACCATACCATAATTACTTAGATGACATACAATTATCTGCTTGAAGCAGCTTCGTTGCATCATAATCAAAATTCCCAATAATTGCAGGCAGCTGGTTGTGCCTTGTCCTGGTGTTACCCAATTAAAAGCTTCATAAAGAGAAGTATATTTTTTGATGAAGAGGGTGTAAAAGTTTTCGTCTTGTAAAACTGTTGGAACAGATTTTTGGTCAGGAATTTGCTACCTGCTAAACCTGCCAAATGTTGGTAAAATCAGGGATGTCTAGAACTATCTAGAGTTCCAGATATCCCTGGGTAAAATCCTGCCAGAAAATCAGTTAACTGCTAGATTGAAAATTTTACAGCTAACAGTAGTAAAATCCTACTAGAATTAGCAGCATATCAGCTACAATGGTAACACTGCTGACCGCAATCCTGTGGCTTTGGTTACGTAACTGTACAAAAAGAATCAAACAAGAATTTCTGGATACAGTCAACGTTCAATTGAAAACCTTCGCTTACTAGGCCTACTTATGGCAAATTTAGCAAAATACTGACTTCTTAGACTGAAAAATATCTTACATAAGCAGAAGACCGTGGGCCCCCCAAAAACGCGAGGCCTGTAGCAATTGTTACATTTGCTACTATTGTAAATCCGGCACTGCCCTTCAATAATAAACGTAGATTTCATTTTGCCGTAACATTTTAGTCGCCGTGCTAGACGGGTAAGCAACAAAATCGAATCCAAAAATAGTGATAGATCCCCGATGCTCACTGCCCCCAAGCAAAGGCGTCGTGGGTTTTTGGCGGACCATGGGCCTCTGCTTCAGAAAATATGGTCTAAATCAGGCGCGCAACCGGGGGGAGCATTTGCCATCCCCGAAATTTCGAAACATTTCAAAGCAATTTAACATTTGCAGAAACTTTCAAACAATAAAGGTGAAATTTTATATTCTGATCATTTTTAAGAAGTTTTGTTTGAATTTTTCTTTGTCCTACTGGTTACTTCTCTCCTTACAAGATTTATTTTTAGACAGACCATCTGATCGAAAATTTCGTAAATGATTGGTATTTAACCATAGATATGCTGGAATTGTCGAAACTTGGGGGATAGTTTAAAATGTTTGTATTTCTAAGGTATTTTTAACCTTTTGCTCATGTACCACTGTATTCTGAGACAGGCCTAATTTGTCCTCGTGAAACTTTATAACATCAGGGTACTGTTGAACCGTTTAAACTGCTGAAACTTTCAATATGATAAGAGAAATCTTGACATTTGGTTGTTATTAAACAATTTGTGGCCACGTCAAACCGCTTGTTGTTCTACGACCTTTTGATTATTTTTGTTAGGGGCAGAACGGATTACCATCATTAACGTAGTACAGTACATTTCTAAAAAAAAGTTGTTTAGTTGCATTTTCGGTTCGAAACCTGATAGTTTTTAACTAAATGTAGCATGAGGACTGTTTTACGTTATAGTGTCTGTCTGGGTTGGTACCAGTACCCCGGCTTGGGAAAAAGGGTTTAGTAAAGTGTCATATGAGTGCTAGTGTTGCAACCTCTCCGGTATTGTTGCGTTGATTGTATGATTCACCACGAACGGGATGTGCGTGAAGAATAACACCATCGTATGTGTAGCGCGATCAAGCAACAGTAAGAGAGATTGCGAGGATGATCTCTATTGTTGCTTGCTGCCACGGTGCGAAGCTTTGCGCGCATGTCGCTCGGGATTTGCGATCGCAACACTAGTCAAGTGCTGAACGCACGTACCAACTACACCACTTTGGTTCCAAATGACGCTTTACCAGACCCTCACTGTTGCAACCAGTACAAGACCTGAAAGCTCATAGCCTTAAACTTTCTTCTAAAAACTTTCACAAAACTCGTGGAAGTCAGAAAAAGCTGTTTTGCCCCAAACACACCTAATCCGTTATGCGCCAAAGACACCTGATCCGTTTTGCCCGAAATGGTAGCATTCAAAAAAAACCCTCACCCTTGACAATCGTTGCAGCCGCAACGCTGCGTCACCCTGAGCTATCTGAATGGAAAGTCAAACCCACGACCCTCGGCGTAACAGTAATAGAATTTCCCTACTCGACTAGGTAAACTACTGTTGCTACTACGAATTCAACGTTATATGTGGCGATTCACCACGCCACACATAGGCTACCCCTCGAGTTTGAGATCTGCATTTGTGATATAAATTCAAACACATGCTACAAGAATAGAGCTAGAACGTTAAACTACATGCTATTTCTGAAGTAATGTTTCAGAAATGCAGTGTGTGTGTACGGTTTGATTTTGTTTCTGGCCTACCTTCTGAGAAAGAGAGTTTGCATATGTTCTCGAAACGTCAACAATAAATACTGTATTGTTATTACACCAGTGGAGGAAAGTTTGTAGCCAGCAGACTACGCCTGGTCACAGGAACAGCATACCATGTTCATATTGTGCTAGTTTTACGTTTTCCTGGGGTTACTGTAGGCTTCTGTTTAAGAATTGTTGCATTATATGTTCAGTGTTTAACCATTGCTGGGGTTTCACAGCCAACCTCTAATGTTGCCGAATTTTATAAGGTCCTCAAAATTATTAGGTGTTGTTTAGGTAGTCCTGGCAAAAGTGGCGAGGCCCACCCACATCTGGTAGTGAGCCTGGCCCAACCATACGTAATAAAGTTCTAGTTGAATTCCTGCCTGCATTCCTTTCAAGAGTGTTTCCGTTGGCAGACGAAGTCTCGTATCTACGATTGAAACAATAGCATCAGTGATTAAATATATCCTAACATTCATGCCAGTCTCTTGTATCTGATAACATCACCACTCGCAATATCATCTGCAGAAATTATCTCACAGCAAATACATTAAACTGTTTCAAAAATCTAGATAATGGATTTGATGAATTTGCTAAAACAAGACGAAAAGTTAGGCAGTTTTACCAGTAGCCTATACATTTGCCATACTACAGCCATGACTGCACTAGCTGAGTACGGAAAGAGATGTTTGCAGTAAGCTACTAATTTTTACTTTGTCCTGATGGTTCGGCCTGCATCTTGATAAAACTGAAAAGTTATCATTTTCGGAAATGTTGCGAAAAGAAGTTTATCTGTGACCGTTTGTGAAAAAGTTGTAACATGGTTGAATATGCACGATGTCGTCATCGAATGAAATTTCATGAAAATTGCCTCCCCCGAAATGAAGAGCTGGTTGCGCCCCTAGTCTAAATCAAACAGGAGTGGAATGGAATCTGTTGGAAATGTTGTTCAAATCTTTGTCAAACAGTTGAACTCACCATTGTTTCAAAACAGCCTTCCGCAGCAGATGTTTTTGGCAAAGAACATGTGACAAAAGTTTTACAGTATTTTGTACGTTATGATTAACAACCACCATTGCGGGACATTTATCACTTCTGAAAATTATAAGGACAACAGCAGGCGCGCAACCAGGGGGGGCATTTGGGGCATTTTCCCCCCGAAATTTTCAAAACATTGCATAGCAATTTTGACATTTGTAGAAATTTTCAAAGATTAAAGATTAAATTTTATATTCTAATCGTTATTAAAAAATCTTATTGAAATTTTTCTTTGTCTTGCTCGTTAATTATTTCCTTACAAGATTTATCTTGAGACATGTTATCTGATCGAAAATTTCGTAAATGATTGGTATTCAACCGCAAATACACTGGAAGTGTCAACTTGGGAGATGGGTTAAACAGTTCATATTTTTAAGGCATTTTTATCTACTTGCTCATGTAATATTTTGTCTTAGACAGGCCTCAATTTGCCCTCATGAAACTTTATAACATTAGGGTACTGTTAAACGTGCAAATTTCTGAAACTTTCAAACTGATTAGAGAAATCTTGACATAGCAGTTAGTGTCTCGTCAAACCGCTTGTTCTTCTACGACCTTTTGATTATTATTTTTGTTAGGGCAAAGCGGATCGCCATTATTAACGTAGTACATTTCTTAAAAATGCGTTGTTTGGATACATTTGCGCTTCGAAACCTGAGTTTTTAACTAAATTTAGGTTGAGGACTGTTTCACGTTTTAGTGTGTTTCTGGGTTGATCCCAGTACCACGGCTTGGGAAAAAAGTTTGGTAAAGTGTCATATGAGTGCTAGTCAAGTGTTGAAGGCACCAACCCACTAGACAACTGTGGCTAAAAATGACGATTTACAAGACCCTAACTTTTGCAGCCAGTGCAAGTCCTGAAAGCTCATAGCCCTAAAAGTGCTTCTAAAAGCTTTCACACAATTCATGGATGCCATAAAAAGCTGTTTTGCCCCAAACACACCTGATCCGTTATGCGCCAAAGCCACAAGACACCTGGTCCGTTTAGCCCGAAATAGTAGCATTCAAAGATCCCATCACCCTTGACATAGGCTATCTTTCAAGTTTGGGATCTTCAATTGTGATAGAAATTCAAGCACATGTTAGAAGGATAGGGCTAGAACGAATTTTCTAAAACTAGACGAAAATTAGGCAGGTTCACTATTGTAGTAGCCGATACATCTGTCACACTAAAGCCATGACTACACTCGTTGAGTACGGAAACGGGTGTTTGTATGAGAATACAAATTTTTACTCTGTCCTGATCGTTCGGTCTGCATCTTCATTAAAATTGAAAAGTTCTCATTTTCGGAAATGTTGCGAAGAGAACTTTTATCTATGTGTCAGGCTTATGCAGAATCACATGAAATTATTTTCAACTACAGCAAAAGTGTTTGTATGACGTTTAAGGCTAAGAGTGCAAAAATCACAGTCACCCTATTACTGACACATGGGTGGTAAAATTCTATGATTTGTTAACCAATACAAATATCTGGGACCTGTACTGGATACTGAGCTACCAGATGACAAAGACATTCAGAGACAACTGGGATAAATATATTGTGCGGCAAACAAGCTGCGAGCCTCTTCTCCAGATGTTCAAATGCAGTTAAAAATGTACTTTTTCGTTCCATTTGTACGTCCATGTATGCATCACAATTATGGTGAATTTCAGAAAGTCATGCATGAAAACATTGCGTGTGACCTATAATTTTGGATGCAGAGCTCTGTACAACCTGCCCTGGAGAGTGAGTGTTAGTAGTCATGACTCATCAGGTTCAATGTAACATTCCTAGATTTGAGGCTGTATTAAGAAAAAATATCCACTTGTTTCTCGAAAGATGCAGAAGGTCTAATAACGTGATGGTTGCATGCTTTGATGCAGTCAGATTGTGTATGTTCTTCCTTATTCTTTGAACACTACAACCGCATTTTAGTTTGTGACTGAGTGCTCGGACATTGCAATTTTTGTTCGTTTGAGGGTGTGCGTGTCACCATGCATTCGCACTTTACCTGGGCTTTTAGGAATTAGAGTCCCACTCTGCAGTAGTGTTGTACCAAGTGCACAAATAGTGTTAAGAATGCGTCTGTAAACCCAAGGTTCGGCCTCCAACGCCGTTACAAAACGTTCTGTTAAGTACGTTTCTGTAGCCCGGTGTCAAGCGAAATTTCTGACCTCTGCGAAATTTCTGACCTATTATTTTT
>JGI24158J21664_10002124_pt1 | contig 23637 bp, 17 predicted proteins | sample Ectturendosymbi3_FD_21664 | JGI IMG/M metagenome (IMG submission 21664) | reverse complement strand
CGTCATACTTGTGTGAAGCCGGTTTTTCTGCGGTAGCAGTAATCAAGTCGAAGTACCGCAATAAGATTGACACTGAACGCGACATGCGTGTTGCAATGTCAAACATTGCACCGCGNTTTGATNAAATGTGCATAGAGCAACAAGCTCACTGCTCACATTAAACGTTTTTCAGTATTTTGCGAATAAACGCTGACATTTTTGTGCATTTTGAACAATGAACANGATTTAAATACAATTTTTTGGTAAAACTTGAAATTTGCACATTTTGGCTTCATTACGGCGCCGCGAGTATTGATAAGTTTTCAAAGGGTGCCGTCAACAAAAAAAGTTTGGGAACCGCTGGCTCATAGTGTTCTCAAGCAGAAAACATTCTTGAATATTTTGTGCTGTAACGAACTTTGCTCACAATTACAAAAATAAACCGAACTCGAACCTGAAGGTGTCGTTGTAGTTGCAGCAGCTTCGGTAGTGACAGTTGTTTTCGGCGCTTTGGTGGTTGTTGTACCTTGCACAAAAAACGAAGAGCTGAAGAAATCAATCCTTGGGCGACAACAGCAAACCTAAAAACTGGTGTTTTGTTTGGCAGCAAGTTTTGAAAAAACAAGCGTGAGTCAGGTTTTACTCACGCGCCGTGAACTCACGATCATCATCAGATTTTTCCCCTGTTCTTATGCATTTCGAGTCCAAAAGGCTTCACCCATACTTTTCAAGGTGGAAAAAATGATTACTAGGGCAACCAAAAGTAAATAAAGTCAAATTTTTTCTGCCTTTTCTGAAGCTTATGAAACGTCCAAAAACCAAATTTCACGCTCATACCAAAAGGGAATCCCAAGTTATTAGGTAAAAAAAGTCAAAATTTATCATTAGGTCAAAATTTATCGTTAGGTCAAAATTTATCGTTTGGTCAAAATTTTCTTGCAATACAGTTTTTTCTCTTTATCGATATTTTATTGCAACTACAACAATTGATATTGACATACTTTTGCAAGCTTAGTTGCAATTCTGTAATAATCATGGGTTTGTTGCGGTTTCCTACGTAACAATGTTGTTTTGCCCACTCCCTCACAATTTAATGTTACGTAGGATAGGCGTGTATGGCAAGAAACGTGGTCATACAGTACTTGGTTTGATATATGCTCAATCCATTATGCATATAGCGTTTCAAGTTCATCTTTATTGATGTTCTCAGGTTTTACTCTGCTGTAGTTATTAATGTATTTATCAATATATCATCCCCAAAGTTAACAACCAAATTTTTTTTTATTTTGAAACATGCTGAATATGCTTCTGGGTTAACCTCAACACCTAAGGCTGAATAATTTGGCATTGTAAACGCAAAAAATTTGTAGGTCAAAATAAAGTCAAAATTTATAAATTATAAAGTCAAAATTTTGAGTTTTTAGGTCAAAAAATTGGTTGCCCTAATGATTACATTTTCAGTGTTGGATGAAAGTCATGTTTCACGCTAGAAAACTGAATGCGTATTATAGCTTGCAGAACACGTTACGCATGAAGCACCTGTGGTAACAGCGGATGTGCTTGGTGGAATTGCTGGAGTTGTAATTTTGGAGGTCGTGGTTGTAATTCCAGTGGTGGACGTCGTGCTGGGAAAAGCTGCAATGTATAAAAGATAATTTCAGCAAGATGGAGTAAGTTGTATAAATGAACTCTTTTGCAAGATTCGTCCCGAACCAAGAAAACTCACATTCTTCAAAAATTTGCTATGTTGAATTTCCGCAGCTGACGCAACTATATGGCGCATTAAAATAGCTACGCGTATACAACTGGTGTGCATCGGTTACTTGCAAGAGTTGATTATCATGCAGTGGGCATGATTTACTTGAATATGCAGTTTTTACTATTTCACGTATCACATGTTCATGGTAGTCTTTTTCAATTGACTTACGTCCGCAAATCATATTTCTTAGTTCCGTTGCTTTTTCAGGCAATGAAGAATAGCTCTGATCCGCCACAAGCAACCTGGATGAATTGAAGGTCGGTCCCAACGAAGATACCAAGTTTGTTATTGCTTGAGGCGGCATGCCAGGTGCTGGGGGAACTACCACCGCCAACACATCAATTCCATTGGCAATAGCCTTGGACACCACGCTTGCTATAGAACTTCGATGAGCACCCATGAAGCCCGGGTCCACGCCCATCATCGGAGGGAGATCTGGCATAGGTGGTAACATTGGCAGTCTGCCCGCAGATCGAATGTCAATAATAGCGAGCTTTCTCACTCCAACTCGTCCGCCAGCAGTTTCTGCAAAGGCGCAATGTTTAATTCGTCAACCACGGCTATATTTTTGACAATGCCAGCAAACTTTTATTGGAAACCTTATCCGAAAAAGCAAGAGGCATTTCTGTAACTTACTAAGAAATTTCGTGTTGAAAGCCATCTGCAGGGGAGTAGAGAAATCCATTATCGTTTTTCCGGGTGAAGACAACTGATCGATTTTTTTATGAATCTCTTCATTGGTGGCAGAAGGATTCAAACGAATTCCTTCGGTTAGTGTGTTCCCAGCAAAGTAGACACCAAACTGCAATATAAAGAAGCCATGTCGGTGTAATAACAAAAGCGTCATAATGACGAAAATTAACCACAGAAGAGCATTTAGAAGTTAATCCGATCTATAATGTCCAATTTCCATCCTATTTTTGAAAAAACAAAAGAGCGAACTGTACCAACAAACCAGTTGACGGTATCGCAAATTTAGAAGATATGTAGAACCAAAGCATGAATCGTCTATTGCAGGGGTGGCCAACCGCTCAAAGACCAAGAGCCACATTTCTTACTGTGTTACAGCAAAGAGCCACATCATACACATGCGTACACACGAACAACACCCCATCTCTTCCCCACTCACACGCATACCTTTGCTCAGCTAGATTTCTTGTAAATATCACACACCAACCTGACAACGAAGAATTTTGCAAGCCATTTATTGTTATGCACAACGTTTAGTGGGACTTCTGTTGATTACGCAAGTGCCGCATGAAACCGGGCAAAGAGTTGCATGCGGCTCACGACCCCTGGTCTATTGTCAATAGCTTACCAAGGGAATTTCTTAAAGTGTGTGATCAACAGCGTCTTTCTCTGTAGTCAAATGCAGTGTCTGATTTAACAACATCCAAAACTTTCAAAAACATTTGTATGACTTATCTAAGAAAACGTTAAGTGTCGCTAATTTCTATTTTTGTTGTTCCCGTGATTTTGTGAAGTTACTCACTGCTACAGCCAATACAGCGTAGTTGTATCTAAAAAATTATTTGTTCATTCATTTTGGCTCGACATTCAGGTCTTTACGAATTTCACAACTGCGCACTTTGTCGCGAAGTGTCACATGGTGAACTCTTCGCATAAATCCCAGCTTTGCCGTTTGCAGTTGAGATAGCACTCTTTCATTTATTACCCAAGATTCTTGACCAAAGGTGAAGATCAGATCAAAGGCCGAGATAAGAACTGACAGCTTTGCGGTGTTTGAAAGCTCCCGTTTTGTGGCCACAATCCTTGTATAAACCTCCTTGTTCCGCCTTCCGTCACTCGTGAATACCACCATACCATCCCAAGTGCTTGAACTTCTCCACTTGCTACAGTCTATTGCCGTTCACTTGCAGCATACATTGCCTTCGGTGTCAAGAGAGATATAATACCTCGGTCTTTTTAGTACTGATTTTTATTCCTGCTTACCGATCAAACGCATGATGAAGGCCCTGCTTAGAATATGCTGGCAGTACCAAATCGTCGGCAGAAAAACCAACAGTTGATTCTGCATCTGCCAACAGTGACAACATCATAGACTCAGTGGTTACCGTCTATCCAATTCATATTATTATAGATTATGAAGAGGAATAGTGACAGCCTGTAACAGGCGGACAGCCTGTAACAGGCGGCCGTCAACATTGACATCAGTTTCCACTGACAATAGCTATTTCAGACCAAGAGAAAAAAATTGTATTGGCTGAAACAACGTAATGCAGTTTGTTTTTGTTATCGACGTAGCTATCCAGTACACAATTTCGTCCACCGCTTGAGGTTTCATGTGCACTTGAGGTTCTTTGCGGAATCATTTGCTGTTACAGCGATCGGTTCATTTTAGAATTTATCTGGTCAAATGCATCTTTGCCTATAAATGCTTCTCACTATTCTTTACAAAGACATCCCAGTGTCAGTGTGAAGCCAGCAAATCATTCCCGGATTTTTTCTGCACAAAACATCAGTGAAACAAGAAAAAACAGCCTAAACTCATCATATTTTTAGAAATGCATTCACTTACTTAATGCATACTCAAAAACAGCTTTCACTTTCTCTTAACTATAGTTTCAAAAATTACACATTATACCATTCTAAAATTCTTTTCCGCCCCACCAACGAACCTGTGTGTTGTCCGCTCCAATCACAAACTCATCGACGAGAGAGTGTAACATCTGTTTGTAGTACATCAACCGAGGTCGAGCGGGAAACTCGATTTCGCCGTCCAACACAACCAAAATATCAACGGGCGCAATGAACGAACAGCCTACAAACACGTGAAGCAAGATATTTTAAAGCAAAGTACAATAATGCAGAAAATTAAAAAGCTTCGAGTTCAAGTCATGTGGCCGTTGCAACATCACAGCATTTCGTCAAAGGCACTTTTTCAAAACATAGAAAACAACAGACTGCTGCTGACTTTGCTATAGATCAACTACATTTCGTCATTAGAATCATTGATACAAATCAGTCACTAAGCAGAGACTTTCCTGGTGTCACTGCGCTCTCGTAAGATAAAATAATTTCAAAATCAGTATTGCCCTACGGTCAGCAGCTAACAACTAATACATTTGATAAAGTTCTTAACATCCTTTTCATTTTGCTCAGGTTCAGTCTCTGGGTAACTACAGATCCTTCATGTAGATGTCGGAGATTTAATAAGGTTTTTCGATCTGCTTCTACCCTTGTATATGCTGATTAATACCAATAACGCAAAATACCTGGGAAGAGCATTTGCAGAGGAAACGAAATGACCGATTGTGATTGCAGTTCTCTGGCAGTAGACTTCGCTTTGTACTACACTAGAGAACTGCGATAGCAGTCGGTCATTCCTTTTCCTGTGCTATTGCAAACGAACAAATTTTATAAAAATGTGATAATATATAATGTGAAGGCTTATACATTAGTGTAAATTGATTTGTGCAAATGTTCTGCAACCTGTTGTTAAGTTAAAAGCATGATTTTTTGTAATCGCAAAAGAGTCTAAGAAGTAGCATTCACTAAGCGCAGTCCTTCGTTTGCGTTCCTTTATTTGTACGAGTTGATTGAACCATTTTTCCAAGGTGTGATTTTCTGTGCTACTGCCGCTTACACATCACTGGTATACGATGAAATGTTGGTCTGACGAGTCAGTGCTTACATGTGAATACAATAAGACAACGAATGGCGAAACCCCAAACGTTTCAGCGCAAACTGAAGACTTCTAAAGCTAAGGTTGAATTTAATTATCAATTCACCACAAAAATGACGAAACAAATTTTTAAAGAGCAGATGAAACCTAAGCTTGAAAAGTCTGGAACTTGAGCTAAAACAGTTGCAATATACTTCAACGCATTTCTTACTGGGAAGAGGAGCAGTCGTAGGTTGAGGAGTCGTTGCTGAAACAACATAACAATAGGTTGTAATATCAAAACAAAAAAATGGTTCGCTGCGAAATTTTTCATCAATACAAAAATGTTGCTCTGCAAATACTGTACTTTTTCAGGGTTGTGTTTCTGGTGGATAACTGTTTGTTGCGATGGCGTTACAGCATATCTGTTTTGTTGCTGCACGTTACGTAAGTTTTAAAAATGCAGACTCATCACAGTTTTATCGTGAATGGAAAAAATTTCCACGACAAAATGCGCTCAGATTCACCAAACATTGCAGATTCCATCACAACATGCATCAATTCTCTGAAAGAAGTATTGAAATAACAGTTTCAGCGGTTAACTTCACCAAAACTATCACGAGTTTGTCAAAATATTAGCTTACTGGCAATAAAGGGCACGGGCGAGCATATCGATTTTGAAATCTTGGCAACAATTTCTTCTCTAAATCTTTCATTGTTGGTGGTGAACACGTAACCGCTTCCAGCGACCATTTTTTGAATTGCAGGTCGATATTGCGATCCAAACCCAACACCGATCATTTGAAGATAAAGGCCTTTTCGATGCAAGGACTCGCGGCCAAGGTATATTTTTTGTTGCAACGACTCATATTTGTCATTATCCTGCAAGAAAATGGCATAACAAGAATCACCCTTCAAACTTTATCGGTTATCATTAACCACATTTCACGTTTATCTTTACAAGGTGGTGTCTTTCATCTTCGTCATCACCGAAATTACTTTTACTTCAGTTAGCAATTTTCAAGCTCAGCTGACACTCAGATCATGCATATTCATCGAAAACGGACATGACAACACACCTTCGTTCTTCCGTCTGTAAACACGACAATAACCAAAGGTGTGTCAGGCCTTCTTCCTGGATCGCGGTTGTTTATTTCGACGTCCAGGGCATCAGCGAGAGCTCCGTACAACCCCGTTCCGCCCGGCAAAAGTTTTAGCTTTGCGATATCGTGCAAAATGCCCGGCTTGTCGCCGATGTGTGTCGAAAGATCCCACTCTTCGTGAATATTCATGCCGAAATGGGTGGCAGAAATCTGGAATAAATATCTGTTCGCAAACGACATTGCCACTGACGTTGAGCGGTACGTGGCAAAAATCGTTTTAACAAAACTGCTAGACTGCCTCAGAATGATTGACAGAAGTGCTGCCTGAAAGAACTTGGATTTCACAATTTCAGACTAAGTTGGACAATCGCACACGCAATTGGAAGAACATTAACTTAACTTTGCGTTGTGTTATAAAACAATTTAAACCATGGTTGTTGTAAATTGATCACATAAAAGCGCACTAAAAGTATATAACTTTTGTTTACACATTCATTAGACAAGCGTCTCAAACAGGCATTTTTTCGGCCCGTAATGCTTCCTGGGACTTTTCATATAATTAACATTTCGGTTATTTAGTTTATTCACAGTGTTTAAAAAGTGCTCGGCCAGTGAATGAACAAGTTCCTTTTAAACGAACGTAGAGTGGGTTAGAAAAATTTGCCTGCAACTCACGATACCTTTCGCAGGAAATAAAATGTACAAGCTGTTTCTAGTAAGGTTCGGGTACCGCCAATGTTGTGTCAGCGGCATAACGCAGCTCTCGGGTAGTCATAATGCGGCCCTCGGGGTTAATTTATAATCCCTCATTTGGTCCTCGGAGCAATTTGAGTTTGAGACCCCTGCATTAGACACTCGCTCACCCTTGCAACGTCATTCTCTATATCGAACTCGTCCATAAGGTCAACGAGAATTCCTTTCAGCAGCGAAAGGCCTGACGGGCCAATGCTGTAAGAAGTGTCCAAGGTGAAGACGATGTCCACTTTGCATCCTGGTGCGACTGAAATTTTGCATTGGGTACAAGGTGAGAGTGGGATTTTGAACACTTGTTTTACCACATGCACACGGAAAAAGTGTTGTCGACATACTCATGTATCAGTTTGTTTTAAACAGTTCATGAGCTACTTCACGTTATTTTAAGTTAACCAAGCACAGGGACGAAGCAATGAACACATATAGTAAGGCAAAGCAGGCAATATCACTTATAAAAATCATTACAGGCTGCAGTAGTTTCCAAAGTCGTCGCAAATTCTGGCCCAGTAGTGGAAATACCTAAACAGAGACAAACAAAGTTTTAATAAGACGATAAGCTTGAAAAAAAATCAACGCAAGATTTTATCACCTTCCGTTTTTGTGGTCATTGGTGAAGGGGTCGTGATAACAGGTGGAGGCAAGCCTGTAAACGATACCAAATTGGAACTATCAGTATGATGGAAAAGTTGTTTGTATTTGTGCAATCTTTCGACTGCTTCACGCAGAAAACAAAAACCTAGATTTCCTAATACGTTCTGCTGTGAATTGGCAATAAGTCCTTGCAACATTTTGAAATATATGCAAACCGCAAATAAATAAAATTCCACTGTCCACAAAGGCTTTACCTGCACACACGGAATCTACTATCATTGGAAGAATATTTTCTACCCCTTGTATTCCGTCATAGGCTGTGAAGACGTCGGATGAGCTGACCACAGAACCGACAGAAGCGATTAAATTGTCAACTCGTCGTCTCGGTGCAGGACCAAGAGCAGTGGCAACGCCGACCACTATCACCTTCACACCCATTTCTTGGGCTTGTCGAATTACTGCAGGAAGGGGTACAGCAGAAGAACTTGTGCTTTTGCCAGTAGCAAGCAAAATAAAAACTTGCGGGACGTGTTTCCGGTTTTGTCCTGAAAAAAGAAAAATGAACGGTGATTTCAAAATTTAAAACAATGTAAGGGTGGGCGTAAATCTAAATAATAAACAAAAAATTTAATAGTTTGCTGAAATCATTCAACAGGGCATTTTTGAAGATGAAACCCTACAATTAATAAATTGCGCCAATAATCTTTGTGTATGTAGAAAGCATTGCAATGAAAGATACTAAAAAAACATGCCGTGAAAGGCTCACCAGCGTTTAGTGTGTTTTGCAGCAACGACTGGAAAGCAACGTCCGGTCGAGATCCATCTGCTCCTTGCATTCTAAGCTGATCTATGGACTGCTCCGTATCGGATAGAGTTTGGTTGGGAGAGAAAGGTATGTGATATAGTCCTTGACTTCTCAGTGCTGTGTCATATCCGATCACAGACATCTGCGCGAAAAAGGAGCTTTGTGTCTTTTGGTGATACTATGTTAACGTGTACTGCATTCATAAAAAACAAGCAAGACAGATGCAATGGAACAAATGTATAGCTTTCAGCAGTTCTTAGATTCAAGCAATGGATGGCTGCTATTTTGTACCGATACCAATAAACAGAGCTGATAAATTACGTTGCTTTTTCAACGTCTAAGCATATTGCGCATTTATGGGAAAGAAGTTTTTTGTACTGTTGTTGCTAGCTTGACACTTTGTAAACAAGCGACCTTTCAGCTATCTTATGCTCAAACTTCTAGCACCGAAATCGGAATTCCCTTTTATTTATTTTAATCACGGCGAGTTTCGAAAGGTTTACAAAATAGCGAGCCAAGCACATAAAACAACATGTTTCTTGACAACGCAATAGTTTAGCGTCAACATTGACGCTTAAACTCAAAACCCATTAGGCAATAAATGCGTTGTACGTTTTTCCCAGGCTGCAACATTACCTTCCTTATAGTAATCTTTTATACCTTTATGAGTCTAAAACGTTTCGGTCCATTCGCCGGTTAAAACACAATTTTGGTAGAATTATAAAGCTTTACATTCATCATGTATATGGATTGTGCGTGTTTTGTTTCAGTGAAGGTGATTGCTGTAGACATTAAAAATTGTAACAGGATGAAGAAATACAAAAAAGTACTTATGCCACCTCGAAACTTAAAGACTGCATCAGTGCGATATACACCAAGCACAAAATATGTTTTAGTGCAAAAACTAGTGACTAAGCCAATTAGCGGTTTCGGTGTATTCAGAAACTATCCTGAGCAAAGCTAGCCACAATGTAGTAATGTGAGACCATAAACCTTTTCACCTGCATTTTGTCTTTGGAAACAATAAAATCGCCTGCGAATTCCTTCAGAAGCTTCTTCAAATCTTGCTCTTTACTTCCCTTTTTAACCCAGCCGGATGTATCGATCAACCACGTGATGTCGACAGGGCCATATTCGCAACCTGTAAGGTCACGCCAATAGCTCAGCACCGAGAAGCATCAAGAATTTTGGCAGCTTCACTATTTTAAGAATAACAAATGCGTGAAAAATCCGCGTACTGACTGTTCAGTTAATAAAGAGTAAATTGCAGTTCATTTGCAACTTACGAGGAACAGCAACGGTGGTCAGTGCTTCAGTGGTCCCCGTAATTTCTGAAAAAGTGAATTAAACAAACAATGCAGCAAATGAGATGTCTGCGAAGCAATTGAAATTAATTTTCAAAAGAGAAATGTTTACACACACACATATATACATATGGATAAAACTTGTTAATACTACAAAAAATCACATGCAAACCTTTTGTGGAGAAAGTCTCTGGTTGAGGTGCTGAAAAAAAATGCTTCGTTAGCAAATACTGTACTTTGATTGCGATGTTAAATGTTGTCGGAATATACGAAAATGTATGTACACGAATTGTTGTGGACTACAATGTAGCTTTGGAAAGACTTTTCTGCGTAAATTTTGCGCCCGTTCATTGATGATGACCGACATAGTACTTCACGATCCAAACAATGGTGGAAAGCTCGTTCATATTCAAGGTTTCACGAAGACAGCGTGCATGTAAGAAACACGGCGTATTTTAAAGTCTTTTAAAAGCATCGTTTTTTTCGTCAAATTCTTTGGAAGGAATGTTGTTTTCGCGTATATCTGGACCACTCGTCGGCAAGTTTAAGCTCAACCGTTAACGAGTAAAGCCAACAACACGCAAACCTACGGCTTAAAATTAAACTGACTACAAATAATTGGTGATAGCACGTCGGTGGAACACCTAGAAAAGACATGCGCCAACAAACTATCACAAATTTTTTCACAGAAGACTCTTCACGCAATTCAAAGCTGTAACAATAACAACATGCAGACTAAACGAACCCACACTTACTTGATGGAAGCGTCGTAGTAGTGACTGCAGCAGTTGAAACATAGGGTCGATAACATACGAGATCAGCAAGTTCGGCTCCTGCGGTTGCAGGGTTGTCAGTGGTGCTCAATCGCAAGGATGAACCTTCAAACTCCTTCATCCATTCACGACGCCGCACTTCGCTCACTCCAGCAAATGTGCTGTCAAAGTATCCCAGGACAAAGCCATACCCTTGTTTTTTTGATCTCTTTATTAAACCGAGAAGGCCTCCATCTGTCGTGGACAGACGTTTCTCGATCAGCGGCAGTCGCTTAAGCACAAGCAGCATTGTACGCATGTATTCCATGTCGCGAGCATTGCGATCGAACACCATGACTTTGCCTGATCTCAAAGCTCTACCAAGACGAAAGGGATTGAGACGCCGGGGCTCAGCCAAGGCAGGCTCAGGGGAATCTCGCTCAAAACGCCTCAAAAGTCTCGTTTTGTCGCTGCCGTCACCAGTAAAGTGAATTCGTCTTCTCACTTTTGGGCCGCTAACGGCTAGTGCGACCCTGGAGTACTGTGTGCCATCGTCTATGGCGATGTCGGCCAAGGTATTGTAAAGAGTGTCGTCAACAAAGTTCTTTAACTGCTTGTCACTGGTGAGAAGGCTGTCGACTACGATGTACAAGTCCATGGGGTTTAAACAAGATGGGGCTGCAGTGGTCGTTTCCGCAACTGTGCTTCCTGTGAAGGGTGTAGTTGACACCTCTGTAGTGGTCGGGCTCGGGGTGGTTGGTGCGACTGTTGTGGTTGGGGCAGTTCCGGGTTCGCACAAATGCTTGCCGATGTAATTTCCCAAATTATTTTCAAGCAACTCTCGCGAGCGCGCCAGTTTCCGAACGAATCCTCCCGGGCCGGCAATGCTGCTCAAGTCGCTCACTGTCAAGTTGCTGCCGAAGCTGAACACCATGATGTTTTCGCCTTTTTCATGAAGTCTGTCCAGAAGCGTCTGCGTTACGGCTTTCGGTTTCGATTTCATGAAAAGGACAACTGACATGTTGCGTGGAGAAGGAAGACTTTCTGTTTGATCTAAGATTTCTTGTATCGCGTTCTGCAAGTTTGGCTGAGTGCCGTCTCCCAGGGATGGCTGAATGGTTTCGGTCAAAATCAGAAACTTTCGTAGTTTTCTGCTTTCAGCTGGCTGTATCTGGTACTCCAGTTCAACGCCGTATTGCAGAATACCGACCCGCACCCTGTCGATACCATCAACATCCGGAACAAAATTCATAGGCCCCAATGTTTTCGCTATTTTATGAGTAGCATCCAACATGTTGTTCAGATTTTTCCCGGTAATCGCTTCAGAATCGTCCCACAAAAAGTAAAGGTCGATTGGTCGGGCGCAGTACGTGGACGAAATCGGGAGCGACTCTGGCGCCCGGCATACCTTTTCCAAAAGTTTTTCGTTAGTTTCGGGAGAAGCAAAATCAGAAGAGTAGATCATGTTTTTCACCCCCATCAGATTATTCCAAACGCGTCTTTCCTTCAAGTTCGAGTAAACGTTCGTAGGAGTGACAATTGTCCACACGACACCGTTTTCTCGTAATGCACGCACCGTAGAACTCAGGGGGTACTTCGAATCGTGTACCGGCTGTCGCCCCTGAAAAACCAATATTGACTTGTGGACTTTCGTGTCCACGGGGCGACCTCGCAAATTGCTGCTTAAGAAGTACTCATCGAGAGAATCTTCCAAAGCATAACGCAAGTCCAGGGCGGATCTACGAGACCTAGAAGCTTTCGTAAGCGCCTTGTCAACGTTGCTGCCGAGGTTACGCAATATGTTTTGCAAGTCGGAATCAAACTTGAACACCCTCCACAGGCGATAATCCATGAGAAGCATAGCGACTTGTGTGCGGTCTCTCGAAACGGTGATGTTGTGCAAAAGGTCGCTTAACGTGGCAAGGGTTTTTGCTTTTTCGGTTGGTTTTAGCAACTGCACGTCTACCAAGATAACGAGGTCCGCAGTCATGGTGCACTCTTCGGCAGTGGGAGAGTCTGTCGGAGGAGGTGGTCGTTCAGGCGTTGTAGTAGGTGGTTGTTTGGTGGTCGTGACAGGAGGACGTGGCACAGTAATTCCTGTGCACAAGTCGTTTAGAATGCTCTGGGCAACAGTTGGCCTTATAAAAAGGTCGCCAACGCTGCTGAGACGATAAACATGCGTCGTATCAACCGACTGGTACGTTGCAACATTATTGAGATTTGGCTCACTGCTGATAGTTAACAGGATAACTTGGATATTTTTCTGAGACAGGTCGTTTAAAATCCCAGTAATATTGTCTTCTGGTTCTGTAAAAATAATCACAAACATTATGTTGTCGATGTCTTTGTGAGCAGGCTTGTCTTTGAATGAGAGGGCCGCTTTTCGAATCGCGTCCCCGAGGGGGTTGTTTCTGCTTCGCTGAAGCTCGAGTTCGTGCACGACGTTGGTTATAAGAGACATGTTCTGATGCTTCTCCAATGGAAAGTCTTCTTCAACATAATCACCGAATTGATCGACTGCAACACGTAGCTTGGATGTGCTTTTACCATAGTCCGGTGGAGCAATGGACGAGATATAGGTCAAAATGAGTTCCTTGGTTTGTTTGAACTCTGTTGGTGTTAAAACGTCTGCGCTCTGCAGAAGAAAAACGAGATTGACAGAACCGTTGCAGAACCTTTTGATTGCTGAGATTGGAAGTACGTGCTCGTATGGGGTTGTGGTGGTAGTGGCTTCCGTTGTGGTTGTTGGACCGGTACCTGCAGTCGTGGTGACGAACTCGGATGTAGTTCCCGTAACAACAGGGGTACGGGCAATAGGGGTTGTGCTAGCGGGATAGGTCGTGACAGCAGGAGTTGTAATGTTCAGGCAATCAACTGGTGTCATGCATTCCAATAGACCACTGTCAGCGCATGCACTGAAAAATATACACAGAAATTACTTACAAACTACAGAAAACTTACCGCTTATTCGGGCCACGCTTCTTTTTAAATTGTAAAAATACTGTCCAGCAGTTTGCACGACAACAGCAAACTTAATTTCTGGCACTAAAGTGTTGGCAAAATTTCTTGAAAGGAATTGATTAAAAAATTCAAGTTTTCCATTTTCTGAAGCAGGTCAAAAAGTATTTGAAAACAACCATTCTGCCAACCAAATTTGCAACTCATAATGAGCCATAAGGAAGCTTGCGCGTGCGACATTTTGGAAATAGACATATTACAGGTAACACTTAGCCATTCCCTTCTCAAGCGCTGGCGCTTCCACTATAACCCACCCACGTGTAGCATGGAAAACACGGGCTCACTAATAAGTATGTTTATAAAAAATCTATGAAAGATACAGATTGCTAATTAAAATACAAATGACTAATGCCAACCTTTGACAAAAAACTGAAAACCTTTTCTTGATCAGGTGCGCGATTTAACATTGCAATGGTTTGTAAAGATAAACGGAGAATGACGATAAAATACAGATGTTGGCAAAGCTTCTAGTGTAACGGCAGCATCCAATTTGTTGTTACAATTAGGCGTCCAGTTGCTTCGCTTATGCGGATCCCTAGGACTGACTGAAAATTTCAGCCTATGACAAGTGATCTGTTCTTTGGCTGGTTAACTTTCGTTATCGAGAAAATCTGCTCACAAACGTAAGCTGATCCAAAAAACACCAATATCTTTCTGGCACATTTTTCAGATTTTGAAACCTTTTTGAGTGCAGAGAAGCATAAAACTGAACCAGTGGTATGCTTTCAAACATCATATTTAGAGTTGTCTGTATGCATATCAATCAGTTCCAGTTCCATTTGCAGTTCTTCGGTAGTGGTTTCAATGTCACAGACAAAAGGTGAGCTGAGTAGTTCGAACTGTCCCATATTGCCTTGAAATCAACAAATCGTTTGATATATTCCTGCTGGAAAGCCATCAACTGAGAACTATGCTTTTCTGTTAATACTTGCGTGACAATTTGTGCTTTCAAATGAGGAAAATGAACAATTTTATGCTCATTCAACTGCTTGGAAAAAAGTGCAAGCTTCAGTTGAAAGGCTTTTACCTCCCGGTACAATTCATGAGAAAATACCTTGTAGTTTTACACTTTCTATGGTAGTTTTACACTGTCCTTGTAGTTTTACGCTGTCCTTGTAGTTTTACACTGTCCTTGTAGTTTTATCTTGAGCTCACTGTCCTTGTAGTTTTATGTTGACCTGTCCTTGTAGTTTTACACTGTCCTTGTAGTTTTGTTGACCTCATTTAGTTTCTGCATTACGTCTACAGCATATGATAAATAAAAAACGCATTTGCCATTCTCCATCATGTTTGAAAGTCACAAGAGATGTCTTTCATATTGAAAATCATGACAATCTCTGCTTTGAGTTCCCACATCCTCGTTTGTACTCTTCCCATTTTTAACTTGCGGACATTTGTGTGTCAAAAGACATCAGTAACATCTGTCTCGATATCTTCCAAGAAACTTCGGAATTGCTTGTGTTTGAGTCCCCGTGCTTTTTCTAAATTCACTACACGCACCACGTCAATCATAACATGTTTATATTTGAAGGAGGACTTGCAGAGGTTTTCTTGATATATATGATGCACTGAAATGACAACGAACTGTTCAGTGGAAATATCTTCTTTGAGTTCATCATTCATTAACACCACAAGGTTAGAATGTGTACCTATGAGTGGAGGAGCACCAATAGTTGTAACACTTGCCAGTTTATCCAGTCTTAATCCAGACCTGATTAGATTGATGATGGCACTGTTGCACAAATATTTTCCAGTAGTAGTGCAACTCCGCTGACAACAATTCCTTTTCAATCTCAAAGTTTCGTCAATACCTCTGATGTAAATGAGTAAGTGAACAGTATACTGAAGATCAGTACTCTTATCTAAAGTAATAGAAAACTATACTGAAAATTACAACCGTCTGTTAACAGCTGTTCTCCAGTATTCACAACAATTGCGTATATGCGATCAACAACAGTTTTTCGTGACAAAGATATGGCTTCTGCTTTTGGCTTAGCAGCATCAACAATACAATCTATAATAAATTCTGCTTTTGCAAGCCTTTGTTTTGCTTTGCAAGTTTATTGGCCAATACAAACCTTGCCTTTGCCATAATCCTACGTAAAGATCAGGTTTTCCCTAACTTAATTTGCTGTCGCTTCAAACTTTTTACAAGATCAGTTGCTTTCTTTACCAATTGTTGATTTGACAAACTGTGTTCAAAGGTAACTCGATCGGTTCAAAAGTGACGTTTGAAATTGTATTCCTTGAATACAGCAACTTTTTGTTGATAATTGAAACATACAGTTTTGTATCCAACGTCAGTAAAGCAATATCGTTCAGTCTACTCTTTGCTGAAAACACGACATTCGTCTTCAATTTTTCACTTTTTAGATTGCTTGGAATAACTCAGTTTGTTAAGTTTGTCAAATAATAAACGATAGGACTTAGCAAAGTTTCCCGCCCGTGAGCTAGTTTGAAATAATAATGATAAATTATTATGTCCACAGCAAGTTGATGATAACTTAGATTTAGAGTTCTAGTTCCACTGTGGAGCCTATCTTTAACCGCTGCAACACACTACAAAAACAGAACCTTCTCGCGGTACAATTTCACGCACATAATACAAGAAATATGTTTAAATTTGGTGGCACACATGAAAAGCTCGCGCGGCACACAGGTTGAGCAAAGCGGATCTAAACAGAGGTCAAGACGAGTGTAACAACAGAACACGCGATCCATTATTTTCGAGATACGTGCCCGCCGTGGTGTGCTCACAGGGACAGACAGGGTGAAATACTTTTAGTAACCAACGTTAGTTTTGTCTTTAAAAAAAACATGACTTGATATCACGCTTCATAGAAGCACTTGACCGTCCCTATGAAGATCTTTGACAGGCCACATACGGCATTTGCCCTCCCCTGATGTAAAACATCAACTAGTTTTGGTCTTAAAATAAGTAAATAATCAGAGGGGATCAAAAACGCAAGGATGATTAGCCAATTTTCGCAGTGAGCAGCTTTTCACGAAATTGATAGATTTTCAATGATTTTTCTGTTTTCAAGTATTTTTTCTTTCGACATCAAAAATGTTTCTCATTTAAAAATTTGGTTTTACTATTTTTTAAAACCGCTTAAAACGATTCAATGCCAGGCATGTGAAGCCGAAGCTAGAGCCAAAAACTTTTAGATGATGGAGCCGGTGCCTGAAATTTGGGTTCTGGTTCCACAGACATAGTTTGTGGGCAATTGACTTGTGTAAGTAATACAATGCTATTTAGTTTTCAATGGACCAAATCGTTCTGGAGCCAGACCCAAAAATTTCTAGATGTTGCAGCCAGAGTCAAAAAACTCAGATGCCTACAACTGGAGCCGGAGCCTGATATTTGGGTTCCGGCGTCACAGCCCTGATAAACGCCGCATGATAAAAATTCGTTGTGTACAAACAGTAAATTGAAAGTTTTATTTTCAACAGTTAGTCTTTATTATCGCTCTAGTCATGTACAAAAAGCACATATGATTGAGCTCAAAGGTACAGGTTGGTAAGGAAAACAATCTCTTTTATCTCTTCTTTAACTTCTGTTCAAGTTAAAATTGGGAAAGTTTTAATTTTTGCAATTATGAAAGTCATACTTACCACACGCGACAAGCCTCTTCGACCACGTTTTCTCCAATAGCGAAATATCTACCCATGTAATGGCACGACATAATCTCGCATGATTCCACACATTTACCCAAAACTTCGTCGAATATTGATCCTAAGGAATAGGTAAATATTAAAAACGTGGTTTGTCAGTTGCTGCAATTAAAAAAAGACTTGTTTCAAACCCAATATTTTGCCAGGGTTCTGTGAAACAAGTTTTCAGCATGTTGTTAAGCTCATGTCCACCCTATGGTGAAGACCGCAACTATTCATGAAAATGGAACAAAAATTAAAAATTGAATCGAAAGTGTTTTTCTGCAGTTAACAATGGATGAAGTGTGGTAGAAGTTAATTTTTTATCAAGATCTCACTCTTTTTTAAGTCTGCATGGTAATTTACAATGGGATCTTGCCTATACGCTAAAAATCCTGTTAAATTTTGAGCGTTGGACAGCATATGACAACGAAATCAAAAGCTGCTGCATTTTCTCTGCTTTCATTTCTGCACTATATCTGATCGAGTGCAGTGTTGCCAACTGATACTTGCGTTTCGAATCATTAACGGACGAAAAATATTTAACCTCATTTTCCCGGAAAAGCTGTAAGCACTGGCGGATCAATGGGGACGATTTGGCGCAACTGCTCCCCCTCCACACAAACACAGATCTCTTTTGAAGTGCTGCTCCTTTGGTAATTACCGGTACGCCGTTTTTGATTAAACGTTCGCCCGCTTTCACAGGGCAGAAAACGCTAATGTTTTTTGATAAGATTCTGTTTGCAAACGACGGAAAACGTATTATTTGCTCTTCACTTCCTTTTCCAATTAAAAATTACGGAAAGTGTTCCATTGGCCAATTGCATAAAATGGTTTCGTCTGGAGGATAGTAACTAGTTTCATGACCACTGCAGTGGTAACAAGCGTTCGAAGTAGACAATATATCTTGGCGTGTCATTTTTCAACTGCCCCGCAAAAACGCTTAGATCATGTTTAGATCCGCCACTGTCTTAGCAAACGTTTCTATAGTATTTTGACATATCAGTGTCAATCAGATCACACCGACTAATCCCTACCCAGGTCTTGTTACAGTCACATAGGTTTTCTTTATAAGTTCATTTAGCGTTAAAAAATGTCTGGTATACGTTTCTGAGGTTTACATGAATGCACTCCAACAACTTAACACCGTTTGTTAGTTGTTTCAAACAAAAATCTAATCGACTTCCTTTATACAAACAGTTATTACACAATTTTCTTGCATTGCCAATTATTTTACTTCCTTCGAAGTCATGTCACCAAGGACGTCGTAATTTTTGGGAGACTCATCACATTGCTGCGTGGTATCAGTGATTTCGCTGAAGCTTTACAATTATTCAAACATGCCATGAACATGGAAAACCGCGCCACTTTTATAGCTCTTAGTCCCATTTCTTACAAACAAAAAAAAGTACAGCAACAAATCATACAAAAGTCACATCTGATTTTCGCAGAATACAGGCAAAGCTAGTGCAAATGGTTTCCGTGTCTTACCACAAGATGATTGACATATTAGATATGAAATCGTTCCGCAGTTTCAGTGGCAAACTTATTAGACAACAATAGTTTATTAGTTAAAATCAAATGTCTCATAACTTTGCGGAAGATAGTGAACAATTACCTTGGCACAGTGGAGGATATATTAAATAGTAATGTCAACACATCATAAATGTACGCATTTGTTGCGCCGCCGTGTTTCGAAACACTTGAAAGGATGTTGACGAGCTATCAATGTTTAACATGATCCGGTTATGGGATAGGGTTGCCAGATGCGTTTTGTAAAAATAGGCCATTTTGTCAACAGTACCAGATATAAGCTCATCGTAATTCTTAAGCGGCACAGGGAAAACAGAGTATTCTTTAAGTAATTTGCCCGTAAGAGTATTCTTTAAGTAATTTGCCCATATTTTGGGTGGATCATTACATTCCGGTGTGCGTGTGATGTGACAATCGCACCGAGGATTGCGTCAACAGCAGCAAATAAACTTCGCTGAAGGAACTTTCCTGAGAAGATTCGCTACCAGAGTCATTATAACTTGAGAAATTCGGCGTTAGTTCTTTTTAAAGTTAAGGCAAATTATTTATTTTCGAAATAGCGGCTTTGGGCACTGATTTTCAAAATACCGGCCTTTTACCGGCCTTCGCTAAATTAGCAGTAAAATACCGGCCAGGCCAGTGAAATACCGGCCATCTGGCAACCCTTTTACCAGATCGCGATCCAACCGGATTCTGCAATTCAGAACCGGATCCGGTTCGGACTGGATTTCTAAAAAAACACTACCAGATGAGATATGGATATCCAAACTGCGTTGATCACTGCAGTCAAATGTTTAAGCAGAATTTTTTTGGATATATACCGGATTGGATCAAATATTTGGACAGCACTGCCGGATTAGGATCGGACTGGATTACACAATGAAAACATTGGACCGGATTAGGATTGCAAAAATTCCGATCCGTTCAATACTACGAGCTATCCCAATAAAAAGCGTTCGTGTTGAGCAATTGCGTGTTTTTGAACTACTGATAAAAATTGTTTAACACCACTACAACAAGTTTAAGATCATCTTAAAAAAATCATCGGACGTTGCTGCTCAGTCATTGTGTACGTGGCGTTTGTGACCTATTCGTTATTCTGTGTGCGTTGGCACTAATTACGCATTCAGCTTCGGTAACAGCAACTTCATAGATGAATCAGGTCATTTCACTCCATTTGTATACAGCCAATTAACAGTTCTGGGTTTGCTGTAAGCTTTTGAATAATCAGCCGACTGGGCTTTGCTTTCATGATTTTGCGATGATTCGGACTTGCACATATAGTGTTCAAGTAATTAGATACCACCTACAGTATAGGTGACCCAGTCGAATCTATCAGTGATTCTACTTTAATAAGATTTCAAGACTGAGGATGCCTGGAGTTACGTGAAATCGATTTCCCATTAAAAAATTTCGCGGATAATACCGACTGCGTCACAATACAGTACTGCAAACTAATGATTGTGTACAGCCAGGAAGTGCATTTGCTACTCTTCACTATACGAACTGAATACGTAATTTGAGACAGTTATTCACGCTCATCGCACAGTGTATCAAAGACTTGGCATTTTCGGTGACACTGCAACAGTGGACATCGGTCTGGAAGCATCAAAACAATTGAAAAGATAAGATTCTAACACGTATGAGCAGGCCGTTGCCCTGTGTACTATTTTAGACTCACCTTCAGGACAAACCGGAAAGCATCCTTCGACACACGTAAAGCTGAGTGAGCAGTGATGATCGGAATTCTGGAGATACTTGTGTTGACACGTAGCCGGACACGGAGACTGGCACTCATGGTAATGCCACACGCAATCGCTCTGAGGTGTATTGTAGGCTTCGCACATGAGAGCTTTAAAAATAAAAGTGCTAGCCAATGGGCATTTTCCTATTGTGATCTGAAAAGCAACTAATCAAGTTGGCCATGACCGCATCAGCGACAGCATAATTGAAAGGATATTCAAAAGTACAGTGTAAACAGTCTTCAGGAGTTGTTTTTCGTCCATGCACATAATACCTTTGTTTGTAATGCATGAAAGCAATACATTTTGCTAAGATAGAGGCAACTTACGACACACGGCTGGTGTCCTCCATCGAATTGCCAGTCCGGCTTCACCACAGACTGCAGCGTATGCAGCCACAGCCGTGCAAAAGCATTCGCAATCACCCCCACTGTCGCAGCCGCAAGTATCATATATGCAGTTCTCGTAGAAAATTGTTACATCCACCTGTGATTCACACAGCCTTTGTAAAATGTTCTGATGTGCTTATAAACTGCATTTTATTGACATTGCTGCAGATGCTTTTAAAAACGCTGGTTTTCATAACGCTTTAAAGACCGCAGCGGTTCACCAAGTGTTGTATAGAACCAGAAAATAATATTTTCAGAAAAATTTCATAGATTCTATTTTTATTGCATAGAAATAGAAATGCCATTTACAAAACCCACACAGTTTTCAAACTTCATGCATAAGTGCTGTCAACAACTGTGAAGCATACTCGTATACTGAAAGGTAAATCTCAGACAAGTTGATCCCAATGAAAAATAGGAGCAAATACTAACATCAGCGAAAACAATTGGACATTTAAGTTGTTGACAGGAATACAAACTCACCAAAGCGTGACAAGGAGAGAACACAGAACTGTACAAAATTTTGCAGCTCTTTTGCGACCACGAGCGACGGTGCGGATTCAGATTGCACGGATGATCAAACTGCCCCACGTCGTTGCAACCTGGTGAAGTCTGAATACAACGCACTCGCTATAAGATTTAGTTAGAAAATTAAACGTTTTAACTGCATCTGTGATTTCAGTATGTTGTTGCCAGTGCAACTTACAATTTTACTACCAGTGAAGCTTTCACTGATGCAGTGTTCATAAAACAGGCAGCCATTCGCTTGTCATATTTAAAACTGATTTTTATCAGTTTAGAACTTTTCAAAATCGCAGGAGTACCTCTTCTATGGAAATGACAAATTGCTTTGCAGCAGCTTGGTGTTTCACCTACGTAATGTTCTTATTTTTGTATGTTAGTTAATAAGATGACCACGTTTGACACATCTCTTATAAAAAATTTTTTTGGCTGCTGCAAGTATCAAGTTTACTTTTTCGTTGAAAGCAAACTTTGATAAAAATGGAAGCGACAGTCCAGTGACCTGTAGCATTATTTTATTCTTTTCTTACTGCGTATGATTTGTTCCGTAAAGAACTGGTTGCCAACTCTATACAGAGCCAACTGTGCAGTGCCTGGAAGTGTAAAAAACACACTGGAAAGCAAAACTTTCCGCTTTACTAACTGCCAAAAAAGTGTCGTAAGATTGATTGCAACAAAACCGCAATTTTTGCATCAGAATTTGTATTTGTCTTCTTACCCAGAAAAGACCATAAGAGGTCACTTTATCGTTTTTCATATTTTGACAGCTGCTAACCTTTTCTAACAAGCAGTTTTCCATAAAGCTGACAGTAGATCCATATTATTGTGCATACCAACCAGTATCTCATAATACCCTGTACTGCATAAATCCGCCAGCGTTGAAATGTAAACATGAAAACGCTAAAAACGTGCTGACGTTTTGGCACCTATACACTACAGGCAACTTCATCAGGGTAAGCCAAGAATGGTGCAGCACGGATTATCCAAACTAGGAACAAGGCACTGTCCTGAATGAAAAAAGGTTCCATGTCAATCAGATGACCGAACGCAATTTCGTGAAGTAAGTTGATAACTAGTGAACCGGATAAGCGTGGTAAGAAACGGTTGCATGAAAACATGCAGTGGGGGGCAGCTTTTTTTGCAGAAAAAAGCATTTGCTAAATCAGAAACAAACGCTAAACGAGAAAAATAACTTTTTTCAAAGCAACACAACGACGATGGGTCGTAACAGCTTACTGACAAAAAACAACGCAAATCTTGAAATTAGACCAACTTCTCACCATTTATGTTTATACTGCAAGTAAAATACAACTAGATGAAACGACGTGTGTAAACAGCAGATTCAAATTTCTAAGGCCTAAGCTATAGTTATTCCTCGCCAAGTGATTTTAAATGCCTTAAGGCAGGGGTCACCAACGTGGTGCCCGCGGGCACCAAGTCGCACGCAATGACCATGTAAGTCGCCCACGGGCCTGTTCTAAAAATAACATTAGCATGATCAATGTCTTCACATTAAGGAATATCAATACTGAAATAACTGAAGGTAAATTCAGCAACATTTTTATTTCATAAGTTTGTATCAAATTAGTAGCCCTTCGCATTAATCGGTACACAAGAAGTAGCTCCCAGTTTCAAAAAGGTTGGTGACCCCTGCCTTAAGGCTTAATTTTTGTCAAACGTCTGTTTTTTCATCAGCTTTAAATTGGTCCGAGCTTTCGAATAACTTTTCTTGTGGTGTTGATGAGAATTTCAGAAAATGATCGGGCAAATTGCTGTTTACCGTAAACTCTTGTTATTCAAACTGTGATTCGCTTCCAAAGTTTGACCAATTATTTAATGAGATTTTGCAATCAGCAATGCGTCGCTGAGAAGCGTTTGAGCTTGTCCGCTATATAGCCTGGGAGAGTATGGAAGCCGATCATTCCTTCTCTGCATTTTGGACCCCGCTCAGGCAACACTTAAAACCTGACTGAAAAGGGTGACAACTGCCAAAATTGCCATTAACGTTTCAGGAGCACAGGCGCGTTTTTGAACAACTCAGAAAATATTTTCAAGCTCATATGACATGAAGAAACAAACTTGTTGTATTTCGAAATAATTTTTTTTTT
>JGI24158J21664_10002122_pt1 | contig 23643 bp, 19 predicted proteins | sample Ectturendosymbi3_FD_21664 | JGI IMG/M metagenome (IMG submission 21664) | reverse complement strand
GGTGAGCAAAGGTCTGCCCGGAGTCGGAGTCGTTAAAATTTTCTCCGACTCCTCAGGTTGAAAATCCTTCCGACTCCGACTCCTCGACTCCGACTCCACAGCCCTGCAAGAGATCCACAGACACAAATAAACTGTCACCTTTCCCCAGGCAACACAAACCTTTCTGCAAAATCGCAACTTGGCAAAACCACACATCAAAGCATTAAACTGACAGAAAAGCAAATGCTGATGTTATAAACATAATCCCTAATACTGTTGCAGTACGAAGCGCGACTGTCTGATTTGCGACACATTCACCAGCAACACAATGCTTTCTAACTACATATTCAACGCCTTTCAACCAGTTTTTTAACTGCACTATGTGAAATATGGTTACGGCCAGGTACGGAAGATGCGTGCACATGTATCTTAGCAAATGACGGATTTGAATAAACGCAGAGCGTTTAGATCCAGAGCCTTATATCTCATGCGCTTGCACTGATGATAATAAGCCATCCACAGTTCTGGACATTTCATGGTCATAACCGGATCCCGAGCGTGGCGCCCGCTGCTATCACCTCCCCTGCGGAGCGGTTTCCCCCTGTTGATCTCAACTTCTGATTACTATAAAACGCACTACCTACTGTGCTTAACGATCCCGCAAGAAGATGAAATGCTTACATCTGTTTAATAATTAGTTGAAAGTTCATTTGAAATGTTGGACCCTTCGTTCACTCTAATAAAAACGGATCACAGCTTCGTTAGCAGTGAAAAAAATTAAAGATGTTCGCAAATTGACAACCGATGCATTCTTTGCAAAACAGTAGTGATTGTTTCGCAACAAACACAGTCGACCACTGAAGTATGTCTGAAATTCAAAGCGTGCGGCCACTTTACCTTGAAGCTGCCTCAAACGGAATGCATGAACAACATTCTCAGCCACTGCTTTCTAAAACGTTTTCAGGAACATCGAATCTAAACAACTGATGCGACGCTTTGCACACATCAGAACATTTTGCACTGGTCTGTATCTAAATCCACACACGTGACAACTTCCAATGAAGTTTGATGAGCCATGGATATGTTGTTTGACAATTAATGCATATAAAACCTTGGTCATTGCGGGGTGCACGGTTCCCAGTTGCAAACCTGCGGACCACGGCAAGACCGAAAACCTAGATTTTTATTCTCTACACAAACTTCGTGCTGAAACTTACAGTACGTTGTTGCACAGGGATGTTAGTACACAATTAGACCTGCACAAAAAAGAACTGCGAGACAGGAATCACTGACCAAAACATGTCGTTTGTCCGAAACAGCTGAAAAGCCTCACGCTATCTTCCGTTTCCGGTGCCTTCATTTTTTTCGGTTATTTTTAAAAAATGGGTCAGTGACTAGAAAAAAACAGCACCAAAGGGATCTTCGCTTCGCACGTTCTTCAGTTTTAACCGAAGTTACTACGAAAAACTCTATACACCTCTATACTGGGACCAATTCGAAAACCCAGAAACTTTTGAAAAAGGTTTAAGCAGGTCATTTTAAGCTAGAGTCGTGAAAGATATGAAAACTACTACAAGAACATCCGGATTAACTTCCTTCGTAAGGAAAAACAGGAACCTGTCGAACGATTGGCTGACTATGGCAATCTGACCCCCGCAAGGTTTTGAACAACGCAAACCAGTGAAAATCATGGTGTGTGCGAAACAACAGAATAAAATGGTCACATAAAGCATCGCCATGAAGTGCAAAATCAGGTACGCCCGTCACAAGCAATTTTATTGCACTATGCTGCACGAATAGAACTAATTTCGAAGTATGACTCTTCAACTGGACTAAATGTTCAACACAGTGCACATAACACACATGCACAGTAACACAGTGCTGATAACACACATGCACATTAACAAATTACTCATAACACAAGTGTACAGCATGCTGTCGTGCACAGAATACTTCTGGACTGCAACATGTTCTAAATGTAAAATACGTAGACACACCACAAGATCTTCTACAACCCAGGGTTTCCCAAACCGGGACCCGCCGACCGTCTGTGATGACAGTCGAGCATATACAATGTCTCGAGCATATACAATGTCTTACAGATAAGAAGACAAAATAAAGGCTCAGACATACCGTGGACTCTTGTCTTACGAGCTTGCATGTCAGAAATAGACATCAGAATTGATAAACTGTGCAGTAAGAAGCAGCCCCACCCGTCCCATTCATGTTGTCAGTTTCGTATAATAAAAAAAAATTTGTTAGTGTCGGTTATTTTCTGTTTTGCATTATCTTTCCGCGCTGGTTGGACTGAAAAACTGATGGAACATGAGATTGAGGTCCGAGAAGGAACAAATTCACAAAAGGGGTCTGTGGCCCAAAAAGTTGGGGAAACCTTGTTGTACACAATACGTTAAAAGCAGAACATACGATTAAAAAGAAGCGTAGGCAATATGCATGATGTAATAACATCAGTCACCCATTAACGCTATGCGGAGAAACAAATCAGTAAAATCTGTTTTCCGATGTAAAATATGCCAAGCACAGCACTGCATGCCAAACGTTAACTTGGAGAAAAATGTCCAAATTTCATCACAAAATGCTTCGAACTTTGCTTTCCAAGCAGGACCTGCCAATGGCCACAGTTTTAGTGGGTTTTGCGAAAACAAGGTTCAAACAATTTTTACGAAAAATGGAGGAATCAGAAAATGAGCGTTATCAAAAGCAAGCTGAGTCTTTCAAATACCAACCACCCACAGCCAAGCCAAGCCTTTGCAATGATACAGCACCGAGCAAGCCGAGTGAGACGCCACAGCCAGTGTGAATGTGTAAACAAGCTTTATTCACGAAAGATGAAAAAAGCAACCATGAGTTGCATGCACTCACCACGCTTACCGTGTGGGCTCCGATGCAAGAGTCCAGGTATATCGCGCCCTTCGGGTCTTTGCTTATCTTTTCGTCCTTGTAGTAGTTGAGGATGTAAGAACTGTCTGGAAGTTGTTTCAAGTGGAAGTAGCGTCGTTTGAAAGACTGAAACGGATGAACAAACACATAATGGATCAAAATGGAGATGGTTTGGACTCGCAGGCGACCACAGATATTCCACATTCCAGTAACGAAGTAGGAAGGAAAAAAACAACAGAAATGTCCATGATTTTTCATGAATGAAAGAGTTATCATAAAACTTGACATATTTTTTTCAAAAAAGTCGTTTCTGCTGTCTTTCTGGCGAGATACAACACTACAAAATTGTCCAAAAATCGACAGTGTAGTCCAAGCTTGCCCTCAAAAGCCCGACCAAGCCATAAAAACGACAGATATAACACAGTTTGGCTTGACTTGTAATAATGAGCTCTAACTCCAGCGATGGCAGCGCTAAAGCAACTTTGACTGTTTGCTCAGCGCTGCAAATACGATGGAACAAATAGACGCACTGCTTGCCAAGCTCCCTTGCAAAGGGGTTTCCGGCCATTGATGAACACGCAGTGATGCCGGGATGGCGGTGGCGCAGTGCCGGGCCGGGCCAGGTGTGGAGCGGTGCGGCGAAAACGATTTCGATGCCTTCGATAACGCGTCTAACCAGTGTTTTTTAAGGTGTTTTGAGTTTGAGGAACCGAAAAGGTCTCACTGCATGAACATCACCAAAATACACTAAAACCTCACTTTACGACCGCTCATAGTTGCGGTCTCTTCAAATGTCCTAACCAAGGCCAAACCTCAAAAACCCTGCGTCAAACGGTTTTTCTTTCATGTTTAACATAACGTTGAGCTACCAAAAAAACGATTCTGGTTGGAAGTCCACGGAAATGAATAGCGCAGGGCTCGATTTTCTGGATACGGAAATGGATAACCTCAGTGCAAAGTTTCTCACGCACTGCTTCATCTATTTTTACCACCGATGTCAGAAGTGCAATGTACGTCATGTGCGACTCGGAAAACATGAAACAACGAGGAAGATACCCACAAAAGCTTTGCAAGGGGCTCTTTTACAAACCATTACAGCAGATTTCCCTCCCAGTTTGCTGCAGCATTTCTACAAAAGTTCCCCATGCACAAGACAAGTGAAAAGACATGCGGCGGAATGATTTCAAAAAGACCTTCAAGTGCTGTGAGATTTTCATCCAAAATAGAAACAAAACCAAACGAAAAACATATAATATGAGCGTCAAACAGTTCTTAACATGTGTCGCACGCACCCTGATTGATATGCTTGAAACGCCGTAGGCAGGGGCTTTGTAGAGCCAACCCTTCTTCGTCACTCCCTCTTTTTGGATGGTATTCACATCTTCTTCCAGACCGGTCTCTTCATCCACTTCAAACACCTGCATGCGAACAACAACATATTGGAAACTGCGTCAACAGGACAACAAAGTAGGAGTGAAGCTGCAAGCAAGCCACGGTAACTTAAACGCTATCAAAGCAACTATACTAGTCTCAACAAAGGTGAGTTTAATCAATCGGCAAATTGTTTTAATAGAAAATCGATTTCACGTAGCACTACGTATCCTCTGTCCTAAAATCGGGTGAAACGTTGAAGGGCTGAAGCAAGAGCAGGGGAAGCAACTAACTCAAGACTAAAATCAACAAATCACAACACAAGCTGCTGGCAGTACAAGGACTGGAAAATACACCGTTCTCAAATTATAATTGATTTCCCTTAAACTGCAAAACCATCTGTCGCTGATTATGGAGCAACGCAACAAACCACACTGACGGAATCACGCCATGGTGACTCAAAACAGAACGTTAGTAGAATGCGTTAAAAGCAGAATGTCAATCATAAGGTTGACAGACGTACTCTTGGGGGGCTCTAAAATTAAAAGCTAAACGTTGTGAAGGGAGGCATCAAATCGGCAAATAACCTACATGTGTGGCAGAAAAGTGGATCGAACAAATGGACAAAGCAGAATGGAAAAAAAATCAAGGGACATCGCAAAGGGTTTAGTTTATACAATGGAGGTTAGTTTAGTTTATACAAGAATTAGTTTTATACAAGGGAGGACCATGCTTTGAATATTAATTTCTGCGCGAAGCTTCTTAGGCCATTTATCTTCACATGTATCCATAGACAAAACTGAGTTGTTCTACAAACGCTATCCAAGGCTAGGTAACTGAATTACTCCGGTACCAACACCGTCATCTCCCAAATGTGCCTCAATGGCTAGCTTGGAAAGCAATCGCGTCGTGAACGCACATCGCGTGGAACCTCGAGCAATACGAAATAATGGAGTATATGACGTAATACACAGTTTTGGAGTCACTTGTAACCGAGAACAGTCAAGAGCTCCTTTCTCAACGACCTGGCAACTTGACTTGAAATGTACGTCACAAATGACTCCAAAAATCCAGATGTTGACTACACGAAAACCTTATTCACATGACATACAAAATATTTTAGCAGCTTTCGTCGAAGCACGGCAATCCAAAAGGCATGCTTTCGAGAGCCGAGCTGAACACAACAACCTAATTTATTCAAACACATCACACTTGGCATATGCAGCTCTCGTGATTTTTTGTGATTAAAGAAAATAACAAAAAAGAAAAAAACAAAGAGCCTGAAATTCCTGCACCTTGAGTCAAATGTGAAAACAAAGCTACAGCTCTTTTGTTGTTGACCTGAAAGCAAATTAACATTATCTAACCGCCCCCCCAGCATGTCGAATAATTTTCACGGCGGATTTTAAACATCAAATCTCTTTTTTGGAGCCCAAGAGCGATGGCGTTTAATTCAAGCGCAGATACAAGTCAAGACCTGGAAATGGTCGTCATTCAAAACTTCTTTCTCAACTGAACTGTAGGTAAAAAATTCATGAACAGTTGTGTCTCCTGTGACGAAAGGGCTTCGTTGTTTCCAGAGGTGACGAAAGCAACGAGACTGAATGTCTCACGAGGCGTTAGTGACTGCGGTTTATTAATAAAAACAATGTGATTCGATTTCGACAGGTTTTAGTGATTTATTGATTTACCAGAGCTTCCGTAGAGAATTTTTCGGGAGAATCTTCGAGCACAGGTAGAGAAAAAGGCTGCTTGAAGTTGAAAAAACTGTAATCTTTGTCAGCAACCACCTCAATATCTCGGAGTTGCAGCAATTTGAAACCGCGAATCAAAAACTCATCCGTTTTAAATCACACAGCAATCCGTTGCAGTCCGGGAGTCCAGGCAGAAGATTTAACGCAACAAACCGCATATGGTAAATGTGCGGCAGGATCAAGAAACTGACGTCACGAGCAAGGACATGACGTGGTGACTGTACCTGTTCCGGCAAGTTGGGGGAAACTCCGTCGCCCGAAAGCGGCAAATCCAAGAAGTCTCCTGCATAGTCTGCATACTTCGTCTCGATCACATTCCAATCTTGAGTGATGGCTTTTATGCACTGCTCATAAAAGCACCAGATGTCAACATGCGCGAACCGTGCGTCGTGACGTTGTGTTTGTTTACTAGCTTCGGACGCGACCAGCAAGCAATCACAACTACGCAACAAGCGGAAGACACTTTTCCTTTGCACGTAGACCACTCGTACAATGCGTGATGATGATGATTCGCGCACAGTCTCGCAGCGTCGTATCTCTTCTGCAGCTAACGCCATTATAAAGACGCTAGCTAGGCCAAAGATAGGCGCGCAGCGCAGCAAACGAAAGCTCTTGTTTAAGCGAACTCTGGCGGCCAACAGCAAACAATCGCAATATTATTTACGATATAGATCAGTTGGCGAACAGTCATCCCTTGTATTTTCTGTCATGTCACGTGCTGTGACGATGATATCTCTCAAATACAGGATTAACAACCACGCATAAATATTATCGTATGAAACACGATAAAGCTTCCTGCCTTCGAATAAGAGCGTATGCCCGTCATTCGCTGAAATGAACAAACAAAGTCTTTTCAGTAACTTCACTAATGCACTCTTGTGCACAAGTGCTGTATGAGCCCATACGGTTTCAAGCAGCAGCACGACGAATTTACTTTCTCTAAAATCTCTTTATCTTCAGACGGCTTGAATAAGAACAATTCTACACACAACGTTCAAACGATCCAACTGCGTTGAGCTGGAATTTAACTTTACCTCTTTCACAAAAAGACTGGAGGCTTCCTTCATGGCGCCAGCGGGTACGGTGTCAACCACTGTCCGCCCCTCCCTGGGTAACACATGCGCCTGCGTTGAAACAAAGAAATGAAATTTTGCCCGTCCAGATATTTGGCAGCTGATGTGGAAAATATTAAAAAAAAAACGTTATTTGAAATTTTGAAAATACAGACTGCGAGGTAGGAAGTGACCAGCAAGCCCAACCTGCCGTCGAGCGCCTATGAAAAATTCCTCTGCTTACACTGGTCCTTTGTACACATCTCTATGAAGCAGTCACTGACAAATTTATACGGCCCAGCACGTCTAAGGTGATTTAATCTCGAAACTTAGTAACTTTCTTGGTTTATTGCTTTTTAGATAAACGCAATTCCCAAACGAAAATTTAGATCAACAACTCTCTCCCAGTTTTAGAAAACATACCGCTACGTCATCGGTAGGGAATGACAAGAGATTTCGCAAAGGCTCCTGCTGGATCTCTCCCTGTCTTTTGAGGATAAACGCCTCGTATTCCACTGGATCAGAAGATTTTATTTCCTGCAAACAAAAGTCAAATTAAACTGCCGAAAGCAAATCAGACTTTTGCAAACGTAATTTTTGCGATCTTCTTTTGAAATCGTTTTTGTATTCCATTAGGTTCAGCCATTTGCTCTGAGAATAGATGCGGACGCAGCATTTGGACAGTCATGAAAATCATAAAAAGTTCTACCTGATCAGCAGGAACTTCGGTTGTGACGACGACCTCGGGAGGTGTAGTCATTTTTTCGTAAACTACAGCAAATCAACTACCCGGTCCAGTATATATGTGTTTGTATGACCAAAGGTCTAAAACTGCGCGTAAACTAAGGATTTGTTTAACAACAAATAAATGATGACATAACAAACACCGAATGAAACCACTTCAACTTGACACTTACATGCTAAAAGTCTGAACCAAAATATAAATTAAGATTTAATGAACCTTCCATTTCACTAATCATTTACACATTGAGTAAAACGGTCTCATACTTCAGAACTAGGATTTCCGCAGCGCAGAACTGCACTGAAAATCCTGAAAAGACCAGCATCAAAACCGCAACCGTTTTACTGCTTTTTACTCATCTTGGCTTTCCTTGTTAAAAGGCATGGTGTTATTTTATCACACTAAGCGCGGTTTTGATAAGAACCGCAAAGACAACATTGAAGCTGCATAAACACCAATCAAGCCAACGAACACGATTAACTTTGAAAGGAAATATGATTAGAGGCGGCCACGCATTGATTTCCGTCATGTTGTCAGCGATCCGGTTGCCAAGCAATCAAGCGTTTATTGTGAAAAGGGCCAAAGATACATTATTACAGAACAAACGCTGAGCATTTCGCGAATCAAAATGTGACTAAAAACATCACTGCTTCCACCTTTCATTGCAGTCATTGTTTCAATGCCGTGTATTTTCAAGACAGCTGGAGTCAAGGTGTTTTTTAGTCATTCTTCTGTCATAGACTGAAGTTTTTGTGAAACGACCGAAAAAATTAAGTCAAGTCAGTAAGAATGTCTGAACATATAGACCAGGGGTTCTCAACCTTTTTCTCCCGTCTGCCCCTTGCCAGCTTCCTAACATAAAATTTACCCCCTGTTTTTGTTTACTCACTAGCGCTGTAGAAAAAACAAAGTATTGTAACTTCAGCATCATTAAACTTACCCCCAGCATACGTAAAATTTACCCCCAGTTGAGAACCCCTGATGTAGACTATTGGATAAGCGAGTTTTAATACAACTGTGAGACAAATGACCAAAATGTTTCAGCGAAAAAAAGTAGGCTGGAGTCAGGCTGCTGTTCAAACGTCAACAGTTTGTTCTTTTCCAAAAAAACAGTAATCATGATATAAACATATCAAACACACCATTGACTGACAGACCAAGGATGACATAACCTTTCCACGTTATTGTTGTATAAAGCGAACCAGGCTTTGAGGTACACAAGATAACTGGTAAACACAATGGGGTACGAAGGGTTGGGCGCGTAGACTACACCAGTGGGAAAAAATTTAACATCCCTAAAAATTCTGGAAAAACGGTTAATCCATGAAAATGAAGCGCGCCTTGGATACTGTTGTATAAACATGGCTCCAAACTTCAAGTTACCTCTTGAGTTCGCAAACCGAAGCGGAATGGAACTTCGAGGTCTTGCAAAGTCGAGTAAAAAGCAACGCAAATGACTAAAACGAAGCCATATTTGCAAGCGCTTGATGCGATTTCATTTAAATAATCATTTCATTAACTGTTGTTGTTTCTAGTTCGCATATTTGCACAAGAAAGACCATTGCGCCAAAACACACAGTTTTGCTGCAAGCAAGGAGAGTCTGTTCTACACTATGCTGCTCGGCTGACCGGCAGCGGCGTTGCCTTGCAGCAGTTTCAGGCATCAACGACGGCATTTCAATATTTCATCTGAATTCAGAACTTGGAAGAAAGACTCTGATTACCAATCAGAAAGGAAAGCTTCTGAAACAACCGTCTAGTCGTCGTTGCAGTGAAGAAGTAGACAACGCATTCCGCATAACACAGCACTTACAATATCCGCAGAAAAAATGACTCAAAGCACGCGCTGAAGCACATCGGGCAGCAAACGCAATGGTAGCCAGATAATTAACATCGATTGTAACGCATTTACCTGCCGGTTTAGCCGCTACCTTTATATTTACCTTCAATTCACCCACGCTTTCATTAAACCCATTGGAAATATGCTTAAGTCTAGACGCACACAAAACTACAACGGCGGTAGCAGCGACATAAGTGAACGAGAATTTCTTCAGCCAGATGTGCTAAAAGTGCGTTGGATAACAAATAAGCTTCCTTTGCTGTCTGTATACCTGCGAAACTGGATAGAGACAAGCTGCACGATTAACCAAGTACTTTACGAATAGCGATTAGGACGTTCAAGTTTGTCACTGGCCTGCATCACCTGATTCTACAAAATGTCATTCTTGAAGAATGACATTTCGCCACGCACAACACAAAACTTGACTTTCTGGTACAACTGGCAACAAAAGAGCAATCGAATTTGAGTGGTGCCGTCGCAACCTGCATTTCAAACCTGGAGCGAAAAAGCAGATGCCATTCTCAAATTTATAAAGACCAGCGGCAAATCAGCATCGCCGCCAAATTCGCCAAGTTGTAACTACATCAGCAAAACTCTGTCAGCAACAGCGCTGGCGATGTATTTTTGCCGCAGGGCACTGCGTGCTGGAACAAGTAAATCGGCCTGCCGTCTCGTTAGCTCTCACACTGGGGCCACGCAACGCAATGTTGCACATGACAAGATACGTAACGAATGGTCAGAAGTTCTACGCATGATCTGAACACTGGCATTTTTGGTGTCTGGAAAGAGCGCGCGCTCGAAACAATGCTCCGAAAACCAAGTTTCAGACGCAAGGCGCCACAGAAATGAAGGATATTTCGTTTCAAGCAGTTTGCCATATTTGGAAGAACTGCTTTAAGAATCTCTTCTCCTGCCCAAGTAGATACTGCCGGGTTTATAAGAGGACGAGAATGCCACTTTCAAAACTAACAAAAGTCAGCGCGGACTGTCGAACACGTCAATGGGCAACAATCTATGGTATGCTTTTCGGTCACTGAACAGTGTATCCTTTCAACGCAGAAGCAAATCATTTTATCCCGTCTGTCAGTGCGTCCCATGGTGTTAACACCAAAAACTCACCTGAGCAGATACGCACGTAACCAAGCGACCAACTATCGCGCACTCTTTTCCGTGCCTCAAAAATTGTGTATACAGATCAGTTCAGTCTTGAACTTCGGTTTTTGCTCTTTTAGTAACGTTTAGATGAAACTTGCGAATACGTCTGAAATTGGGATGAATTCAACGAAGTGTCAACATGAGGTGCAGGCGCGACACGAAAACGTGCGTTGAAATGCTCGTGACGCGCCACAGAAGTGACTGAAAGCATGCAACATACGAATTGCCGATGTTAGACATCAAATCAAAAACGTGTGAGTCAATTGTAATTTGTAGCTTTAAGGACAAAATAGTTATACAGCATATGTTGGATACAGTTGCATCCTCTTCAAACATTAGTTGGCTTGTGTCAGGAGGGATTTATCTATTTACATAGTGACTTGCTTCTAAGTTTCCACACAGCAGTAGTACGCTGAAACCAAAACTTTTATAATCTGGAAACACAGGTGGAAGTGCTATTATTTTGTTAAGCATCACTTACTAGATCAATGCCCGAATAGATACTTGATCTCGCTGCAATACTCGCACTTTCTCGTCTTTTTGATGCTGTTCCTTTCCGTTTCAAACCTTGAGCAAATCGTCTGGTCTCAGGCATGTTTTATGAAGTAATACCAAATCCTCTAGTTTTGTTTCATAAATCAATACACCACCACATGTTTGCTAGTTATGCAAGGCAATCATTGTGCTAAATCAACTGCGGCGGAAGAAAACAATAAAGCAATTACAGTGCAAACACAATTTCTTTGTAGCTTTGCCTAGTAAATAAAACCAAGTTTGTACTCATCATAAATGGTTGGGTTTCATGTGAACCACATTGGTTTCATTTTATGAAAACGACTATAGTATCTCCACATTAGTTTGAAGCAAATGACTGGTGACAATTTCAGCATTCTTTAATTTGTCAAAACTTCTTTTGATCAACTCTCTCTCAAACTGACTCACAACAAAAGTCTAAGCATGTTTTGATAGAGCTAGAATGGGTGAAAACATGGCTGTGGATTGGACACTTATCTGCAAAATGAAATGCAAACACCAACAGTTAAATCTACATTACACGAAAAAGACCTCTGCAAGCAAACATCAATCTTCAGTGTTGACGTCATTGGTTGTGTGTATTCATGATGAATGGACCTGATTTTTGGCCAGGGTTGTATTACAGAAGACACATTCCGATAGCAGAAAGCAACTCACGGATGGGCTCTTAACATAACTTATTACTGTGTACTTCTGCTGAAACATGTATATATCTGTAGGCAACAATCCATGTTTACCCATGAAATACCAAATATGCAACAATCGGTTTAAAAAATCTACTTCAGTTCTAGTGCCTTGTACAGATTACAAATTATTATCAATTTATATTCAGATTTTGCAAGTTTTCCAAACTTTAGGAACAGTATGCCCTGACCATAAATTAGTTTCTCAGCCTATATCTGCCAGGTCAAGTCCAAATATGATGCTCCTGCACATTGCAATGCCCATCAAAAGTAAATGGACACTGATGCTCATATGACCACAAACTTCAAAAATTAAATAAATTAATCATTTTGTCAAGAATGGCTAATATATGCTGAAAATCTAGAGCATTAAAATTGACATCTTTGTTGAAGAAAATAACATTGAATTGCATTTTATACAAATTATGAAAAGAGGAAATTAAACATTTTTTTATGAAGTTTTCTTTTGAAGAATGGTCATCAGAAATTGGGCAGAATATTTATAGTAAGCCTTCGTTTGATAGTGTTTGCACGTCAAATGCTAATTTGTTCTACAGACACAGTTTTACTTTGATAACTCATCAGTAGAATTACAGCAAATCAGTACCAGATAATGTATAGTCTTGCAATTAATTGCCAAACTTTCCAGCATTGACGACAACTGTCAATGACATTAATATAACCATGTGCAATTAAAATACTAATATGAAATTGAATATCCTCTTTACCTGAAAATATAAAACCTAACAGAACAGGCAAAAAACATCACATGCCCTCTCTCATTAACATTTTCGTTACCATCCAACATAGATCTATGGCAAAGGTATGCTGTCCACTGTTCTCAATAGATGCAAGTTTATAGTTTAGCATTCAAATGTTCCCACCAGCATACATTTAGATTTATTTTTTTATTCCACTGCTGTAAGCCAGTGGTTCTCAAATTTTTCTGCATGTTGACCCCCAATTGAAGTATACAATTTTCTGCAGACCCCGTGGCCTAGCCCAACAGTTACTAATACAAGGAAAGTATGTACTTTTTACTTGAAATGCATGATAAAATAATACAACTGTGACACATGCACTACAATATTGTTTTGTGATGTAACAAACATAACAGTTTTCATAATGTTATCACAATGGATGATTTAATGAAAAACTATTCGAATTGATTGTGCTTTTAAACTACTGTAGCTGAGATTTGATCAGCCCTCTTAATTTTGTTGAATATGTTGAAAAACGCCATTTGCATTCCTTGCCAGATAAAAATAATTTTGAATTGAAGGCTTCATTGCTCCAGTAGACCCCAGCAGTTTTTCATTGACCCCCTGGCCATTCATTGACCGACATTCGATCCCATGACTATTTATTGACCCCTTGGATGGTCCTATTGATCCCAGCAGGTCGATATCAACCACTTTGAGAACCACTGCTGTAAATGGTCTAAAAATATAGTTCTAAACTGAGTTTAAGTAACATTAGGTCTTGGAGTGAGAATCCAAGCTCTTTGGTGGTTCAAAGGCTGTTTAAAAGCATGGTACTTTTGAGTTGGTCCACCTGGATGGGACTAGTTCCACTGGACCAGGACTACGATTTGTGTTATGGAAGTGCTTTGATTCGCTGCCAAATGCTAGGAAAGCCTTAAAGAATGTACTACGTTTGTGTAAGTATATTTAGTCATGTTGATAAAGTTTAATTGCTTCATGCCAGCCAGTGTTAGCTGCTTTTATTGTCTCAAAAAAAGTGAAACTTTTGCAAAAAAAGTGGCTCTGGTAGGCCCAGGCTTGTTTCAGTGGTATGTAGCCAAATATATTTTGGAAATGATGTGATATGTTGGCAATTGAATAGTGCAAAAGCAACAAAAGATTTTCTAGCCTGAAGCTAGAAAACATCCAGCAGTATCTGCCTTCTGCATAAGAGATTTGAATTTCTTGCCAAAACCGTGCAGCAACAGTGGATATCATGACGAGGAAACCACTGATAACAAAGGTGTTAAAAAAAGTGATAGCATGGTTTTTGATGTAATTGACACATGACTTGTCATGCAGTAGTCTCAATGCAAGATCTCTCATATGCAAATGTGCCCACAGCAACACCTTGCCATGGCACTCTTGAGAATTCAAAAGTTGCTGTGTAAATGGTATGATTGATTTGACCAACAGTATAATTTAGGCAGTTACAACCATGAAATGTGCTAATTTACCACATAACAAAGGACCACATGTAGGAAGAAGTGCTGTTCTAAAAATTTGCAACTATCTCCCTGATGTGCTATCCACTAGTTGAGGCCTCATTTAGCACCTGTGAAGGTGAACAGGAACAGCAGAGTGCTTCTACCCTGGGTCACTTGAAAATGAATGAATGGAAAATGAATAAATGAGGAGCACTCATGGATTTCTGCATAGTTTCAGCTGACTGGTTCCAATCACTGTTGGACATTCATATCAAAAGGGATGCAGAACTGCCGACTGGTCACCACCTGGTGGTTTGCAAGTTACAACCAACAGGGCCTACACAAATGTGCGGAACTAAAAGAACTTCCTGAATAAAGTGGGAGACAAGAATGGAAGAAATACCTTTACAGACAGTGTATCATCCTTGTTTCAAGAGACCCCAGAGTGCTTAGTGAATACAGAAGTAGAGTGGCAGCTGTTCTAAACAGCTGAGTTTCATCTGCTGCTCAGACATGTCGACGGAAACAATTCAATAGAAAAAAGTATGGTGGAACAACATGGTGAAAGATGCTATTGCATTCACTGCATGCTGAGGAATGAAAAATCACAGCCCACACAGTAAAAATTTCCAAAATACAAGCTTGGGAAAATTTCAAACTTAAATGGGCTCCAATTATTTCCAAACCAACAAAGTGTTTTGGTAATCCATCTGGCATCTCCACAACACATTACCCAATATTGCCACATTGATAAAAGATGAAAATGGTGTCTTAATCAGCAATGAGGGGCAGATGAAGACAGTATTTCAAAAATCTTTTGAACCCAATCACCCTCTTACCACCAAATACACAAGAGGTGCATTTAAAGAAGAAAAATACCATTACTGTAACCAAAATCTTCCTAGCTGTCCAAACACTTCAAGCTGGGAAGGCTTAAGGTTGTGATGAAAATCGACCTGATATGCTCAAAGCCTTGAGCAAAGGATTTCTTTGGTTGACATGTCAATTGGCCTGGTGTTCTGGAAGGGCCCCGAAAGAGTGGCTGAGATGATCATCCCATACACAAGAGGGGAGACAGAAGGAATGCACTAACCACTGAGGCATCACTTTCCTTAGCCTCCTTGGAGAAGTATACACCTAGTGCTTTGAAAACAGATGTGAAAAAACATTTTTATAAAAATAACTCAGCAATACTATGTTTAGCTTTTCATCAAAGCATTTCTTCCCTGGACATAACAATACAGGAAAATTACAGAACTATAAATAGCTACACACCAGAACTATAATTATATATCAAGTTATTCATCAAACTTCACCTGCTGTATATGCAAAAAATCATCCACTAGACTACATAGACTTCACCCTGCATAAAGCTAAAAGCAACCTTTTCTTGTTAAGCAATTCGTCTTTGCAAATATGACACAATCAAATCAATTAGCAAACTTTTTTAAGTTAATATGGGGTACACATCCTCAACAATGAAATCTTTTTCAAATGGAATCCCAAAACCTTGTTTGAAAAGAAACACACACTGGGCCCCTACTAACTAGAGATTCTTTTTGAATAGGATTTCAGGACTAAGGATGCACACTTGTGTGAAATTGATTTCCTTCTACTCTGTGCCATCTTTGCAGGACTAATTACTCGAATAAAGATATGTTCAAGTCTCAATCATTGTCAAATTATGAAAGCAGGGCTCGTCAGCTGACTCCTCCAAAGCTTGCAGCAAACCTAGAGCTTTTCATTATCATTTCATGATAATCAGCATTTATGCCAGCTGGAAAGCACTATGGGTTGAGCATGCAACTTTTAAGCTGGTGGACTAGGCTACATTCCTATTTAAATCACATCAGAAAACGAAAATCAGTCAGTACTTTTGTCATTTCTTAAGTCTTATGCTCAACATTTGGCATTAATGAGTAGAGCTCAACGACAAGGTTTTTTTAGGCTGTTACAGATATAAATGTTTATATTTTTTCATTACCGATAACCGATACTGGTATGTTTATGTTACTCAAGCAGCATTTATTTTGTCTCTTGAGGTAAAATAAACACCCCTGGAGCTATTTTGCCTTAAGCTATACCATGACTGGTTGAACTGGTCACATGACACCTTTGCAACACACGACCTGCTCAGTTGATTATAATGTCTATTACATGTATTATTTTTAGCAAAACCTCCCAACAAAACATTTTATAACACTGCCTCAGCAGTATCGTGGAGTAGTGACTATCACACATAATGCTACATTACAATGCATATTAAACCAACTCGCAAGAGGTTTTCATGTACTGGTATAGGATGTTTTCATCCATCCTAGTTACTGCATTCAATAGTCTTACTCTAAATCAGTGATTCCCAACCTGTCTAGGCTTGCGGCACCCTGCAGAAGAGAATTATATTTTGCGGCACCCAGTGGCGAACCCATGCAATTTTGCTTCTAGGTTTGATGACAGTTTGAAAATGTATTTTTAATAGTATATTAAAAAACGCATGAGCTCACAGCACCCCTGGGTATTGTAAATGGCACCCTAGGGTGCTGCGGCACTCCAGTTGGGAACCACTGCTCTAAATCATCGATGTCCAGCCCGTGGGTTACATGCTGCCCAGTTCAGGGTTTCATCGTAGTGAAACATTTGTATTTACTGAAAACCTGACTTTATTGTGATAATCTTGAATTAGACATTTTTGATGCAGGTGGCCTTCAGTGCCATTGTATCATACCTGTTACCATTGCAGTTAGGATTCAAACACTCACTACATGAGCTTAAGCGAAATTTAGTTTGCTACGATCAAGGTTAGCCGTTTAATATGCGGCCCTCATTAGTATGTCATTCAGTCTGCAGCCCTGGTAAAGATAGTGACATAATTTTTGGCTCAGCAAGCCATTTGGGTTGGACATAGCTGCTCTAAATCAAGCGCACAGAGTAAGCAAGGTGGACTAGGTGTGCTACTCCAAAAAGAAAACAAAACAAAATAAAAAAAAACTTTTTTCTTCAGGCATGAATTGGTTTGTATCGAACTTTACCAGGCCCAATGATAATAGTATACCATGTGAACTATACACTTATCAAACACACCCTGAACAACCCACTTATATATTATACATGTACCAGACTGCCAGGTGTCTTCAAAAATATGTCTTTCTTGAAGGTAATGTTTTTTGAAATTGCAAAATGTTCTGCCACTTGGTTCATTCAAATAAGTGCCATTCATGACTGAATACAAAGGAATCTTACACATGACAGGCTGATTTTTGTCATATAACATATATATTCCTAAATTCCATGCGCAATTGTTATCAAAGAAAGTTTTCATGAAACAAAAAACTGAGCTTCTCATTGCACTTACTCAACACATACTCTTCCTTAAAATGACACTTAACACATGAAAATGAAAACTATATTCATGACTTATGAAAGTTAACTTAAACCAGTTCTACTTTATTACAACATACCTGACAAAAGATTACTACTCAAAACATTATATAACCTCAAGGATTCCATTTGAAGAAAAGTTGCTTAAAATTCTGACTGAGCAAGTAGAAAATATTTTTATGGTTAATAAAACTGATGAACCAGTAACATGTTGTTAAATCTGTGCAATGCTGTGAAGTTAGTATGTGTCAAGGTATAAAAACGCATTCTACCAATTTTTTTAAACTGTACATGCTCACTAAGCATAGAAGCAAATCATTTAAACTACACTAAATCATCTACAGTGGTTACTTATAGTTGTTATGACGAAAATTGAAACATACAGTAATTAGCTTGTCTGCTTGAACTAAAGAAAGCTGGTACTGATAGTGCCTGGTCCTAGTTTGCTTAGCCACACGCATCATAAAGCAGATAAAGTATTTTTTTGATAAAGGTATAAAATTTTTCTTCTCAAAACAGTTCATACAAACAAATTCTTTGTCAGGAATTTGTTGCCTACTACACTTGCCAAACAGTTTTCAAAAGGCAGTGTCTACTTTGCCATCAGGATGGCAGCAGCAAAAGGCTTGGTAGAAAGGAAATAAATGTTACTAAAAGATGCACTACAACCTAACCTTAATCCTAACCGTAGACCTGACCTAACCCTAACCCAACGCTAAGCTAGCACTAACCCTAAACTACCACTAAGCTAATGCTAACCTAATCCTAATCCTAACTAATCCCTAAACGTAACACCTTGGCGGAGCTTGAAAAAAAGCAAAGAAAAAAAACGGAAGTCGGCAACGTGAGAGCCGAACCGAGAACTATTAGCATAGCAACAGTAACACATAACCATTACACCATAAGCAGGACAGCGTTTTCCTGACAAAGTGTCCTTTTTCTTAGCATTGTGTCATGCCACGAGACCGAATTTTAGACTGCCAGCACAATAGCTCTAGCTGATCTGTTGCCGCCGCCACAATATCGCCAGTAAAATAAATACTACCTTTTTAAAATCCTGCTGGAAAACCTTCTATCTGCTAGATTCAAAATTTTGCAGCTAACAATGACGTGAGTGGAAAAATCCTGCTACGTAGATTTACTAGCAAAATCAACTAAAATGGCAACACTAACAAACACACCATTTTTATATCAATTTGTGATGATAAGAAACAGAAATTGGCACAAGTGTGACAATGAGTGCTGCATTGTTTGTACCTTCCTTGTTTTTATTTGGAAGTAGCTATGACAGATACGCTTCGCATGACACGGTTCGAATAAAACGCCCAGTTTTTTACTCTAGCGCAGTGGTTCTCAAATTTTCTGCACGTTGACCCCCAATTCAATTAAAGTACACAATTTTCTGTAGACCCCGTGGCCTAGCCCAACAGTTACTGTGACACATGACATGCATTACGATATTGTTTGTGATGTAACAAACATAACAGGTTTCATAATAATGTCATCACAATGGATGATTTAATAAAAAAACTATACATTCGAATCAAACATATGATACTATACTTTCAAATTAAACTACTGTAGCTGAGCTTTGATCAGCCCTCTTAATTTTGTTTGATTTGTTGAAAAATGCCGCTTGCATTCCTTGCCCGATTAACAATAACCTTGAATTGGAGGCTTCATTGCTCCAGTAGACCCCAGCAGTTAGTCATTCATATCCTAATCCTGGACATTCAATGATCCCCATTCGACCCCATGATTATTTATCGACCCCTTGGATGGTCTAATTGACCCCTGGGAGTTGATATAGCCCACTTTGACTTGAGAACCACTTATGCAGCGGCACCAACTTGGTAACAGTACTGTAGCATAGCAGATGCGTTTAGCTTTAGGTCTGCTGCAATAAGGGTTTTTGGTTCCTGATTCAGATTTTCTTGTGATTCAGATTTTCTCAACCTGACTGAAGAATTTTTGAAGGAAGAGTAGGATGAGAGAGTTAAAAGTAGAGAACAGAAAGAAAAGGAAGGAGAGTGGAATCACCTCAATAGGAAAAGGACACACAGAGCTCTCACCTTGGCGACTTTCGTTTTGGTAAAAGTGGTTGCACGTTTCAATTCATGGAACAATTTTTTCTTCACTTTTTTCAAGTTTCCAAAGTTTAGGCTTAAGTGTTTGTGTTACTAACACAAATCCTAACACTGTTAGGATTAGGGCAACGGTTAGGGCAAAAAAATAGGTTTAGGGTTTATTTTTTACGTTTAGTACGTTACTACCAAGCCTAACTACACTCTCTTCGTGGGTTACTGTCACATTAAAGGTGGCATGAAAGGTTTCAAATATCAAGATCCACAGTCATACCTGAAGTCACTGCCTCATTTTATTATTTTCAGACGCATCAAGTATCGACCAACGAAGGTAAATCCGACTTGACCAGGCGACAGGCGCACTTTTTGCGCAATGGATGCGAGTTTCCTGCATTGAAATAAAAAGCCCAGAGAGAGCCGGAGTCACTTTTTCAAAACCCGACTCCGCTCTTATTCGAAAATTTGTAAATCCGGTGTCAAGCGAAATTTCTGACCAATTATTGTTTGTCACTTCCTTTGCTTCTCAGAACAAAGGAACAAGCTGGGCGATTAATTTTTTGTGTGTTGTGTAAATTAAAAGTCTTTGGTTAGATGTCCGATACCCACAACAATCTGTAGTTCGGGAATAACTCTAACCATTGAAAAACATTAGAGTTAGTCTCATACCTCAAATATTTTTTTTCTATAACCCTAACCCGACACACTTACCTAAACACCAAACCCTCAGCCAGGGGTTCCCAAACTGTGGTACGCGTACCAAAAGTGGTAAGCGAAGGTCTTCCAGGTGGTACGCGAGTAACTTCCATTTTGTCACAAAAACCTGGATCACAGTTTTGTAGTATCTAGTTTACGTATCGGGTTTTGTTTCTAAATAAATAAATTTCTGTAGCCGCTATGCCTATTAGTTCGTAGCATTATGATTTTCAATGCGCTGTTAGCAAATTTACGCCAAACATCAACCCATTGGTGGAAGGTAAACAACAGTGATGTAGTCGAGACCGTAACCTCCGAGACCGAAACCGAGACCTTGATCAAATTTCGAGGCGAGACCGAGACTTTGTCATAAAAGCCGAGACTGAGACTGAGACCTGGAAGTTCGAGACCGAGACCGAGACTCGAGTTGCAACAAAATAACTTGCACATTACCAAATATCGAGATAACAAAAATCATCCGAAATTTGTGTAAACAGTCAAATACTGCAAACGCTCATTTTCACTTTCCTCTTATTGTCAAGTTTTTATATTTTCAAGTTTTTCATAAATTCCATATTTTTTACGTTAAACTGATATTCATAACTGTTCCAAATTTCGGTTTTTGCTGACACAGAGTTTACGCAACACTGCATGTCGGATAGAAAACGCAGAAAGGCCGTGAAGCCTATAGCAGTACGTCAAAGTGGCTGATCAGCCATGACGCATTATTTGCTCTCTGTATAAAACTCTTATGAGCAAAATTTTTCGTCAAGAGAGTTCTGAGGCAAATTAGAACTTCAAAAAGTCTGCATTACGCAGAACAAAAAAAAAATTCACCAGCGTGTTTTAACAGAGTGCTTTGAAAAGCACTTCGAAAAAACGACATCGTTTTATTTGGCTTCTCAAATGAAACTTTTTGGCACTCTCCCACCTGTTTTCAATAAACCTATGGGTTTCATAACAAAACTCTTCGAAAAACACTTCAAAGATAGTCCTTAGCAAAGTACTCCCAACCTCTCGTTGCAGAGATTACGCGCTGTGGTTTCATTGGTACATACAGTACACATTTTGTATTCAATTCAGCATAAATTTCAAACGGGGTAGAGGGCAAATTGTTTTCTCCATCTCGCAAACAACATAACAACAAAGAATCTGACCTCTTTGAACGGCTAAATTTTGAACAATCATTTTTTTAAACCGATTTTTTTTCTTGCAAAACTTCTTAAAAAATAACCTATGGAAAGTCTCGAGACGAAGAGCTCGAGACCGAAATCGAAATCCTTCGAGACCGAGACGAGACCTGCGAACTGAGACCTCCGAGACCGAGACTTCAAAAAATGGGTCTCGAGACAGGTCTCGAGATTGAGACCAAGTCTCGAGGTTCGATCACTGGTAAACAAACACAAAAATCTCATTAAATTTAGTTGTGGACTTTTTTTCGTATTTTAATGTATATTATTCTTCTGAATAAACTAAGATTCGATCAAATTAGATGTTCTGGAAGAGGTGCTACCACGGGTGGCGGAACCTTTTTCAAAGTGGGGGGGCACAAGTGCACGTCAAAAAACTATATAAAAATTTTGTAGTTTGAATTGGCAATGGTGACGTCACAAGCATTGAAATATGACGTCATTACCTATACACCACGTGAAGGTCTGAATTACACTATTTTAGACAAAATTATACCACTAAGAAAACGTATCGGTGAACCTCCTGAAATTCAGATAGGCTGTTACAGGGACGACCCAGGTCAAACGCGTCACTCGGGCTCATCATACGATAAATCAGCCTTCATTCTGACTGAATAAAACCGTTCGGCGCTTGTGTCACTGAAATTTCCATTTGATTTCATTCTAGCTGGCATAATTGTTCCTCTGAGACGTTAGTTACAAAATGATGAATGGGAAGTTCTCATGATAGCTTCTCCATCGTTGAGTAACGTACGTCACACAGCAATGATAACGCTAGTCAGTCCTCTGCTAACTTTGTCTCATTCATACTAGCCCTTGTTGCTGGATAATTTGTCATTCGTTTGAAATTCATCTCGAAATGGGAACTGTTTCTTGGATTGGACTTCAAATCCAATGTTCTATACAAATCCATTGCTTCAAAAACATTCAGACCGATATGACTTATGTTTTCAAAATACGTAATTGCATAGGGCAGCTCGGGCTCTGCTGGATGAGCCCAAGTAAAGCGCAAGGGAACGAAGTCGAGAGGACGGCTACTATGAACGACATTGTTTTATTCAGGTCACCTGCAACATGAACGCAAAAGGCCAGACATGGAATGCAAATATATGAACAGTGACAAGGTCCAAGGAAAAGAGCCCGAGTTAACAACTTAGTGAAGTTGGACCGTGGGTAGTGGCACAAATATACAAAGCAAGCTCGCGTTCTCCGATATAAATCGTAATCGAATACACGGGCTTTGCCNGAGGAACCCGTGNGCCGGAGTCGCCACCGGGCTGTTGAAAAAAAGAACACAGCTTAAAAACAGGCAAAATGACACAGCATTGATACCTGTCTAACTTTTCTGTATCTTGAACACAGAAGTAACATGACTCAATATTCATTCTACAACTACATTAGATACCGGAATGCAAAGACAAGACAAAGCATCTGCAGCAACTAGCGAGTTGTCTGGTGTGAGGATGCCAATTGTGTTGCTAATGCAGAAATATATAGCCTTTGGCTGCTTAGTGTTGCCAATGCAAAGACAAAAATACAATTGAAAGCGATCTGTCAAATATTTCATCTTGTGTATAAGATTCAGCCAAATTTTATGATTTAGAATGGTGTTAAAACGTTTCAGACTACACCAGTTTTTTAATGGTGTGGTAGGAACTTTTCCCTACACACAAGCACGGGTGTCGGAAGAAGGACAGGAATTTGAAAATGTCAGCGAAAAGGCTGTTTTCTTAGTTTCGAGTTGTAAAAAACAAATTTGACCACTTTTGGCCCTCCTTAGAAAAACTTTTGGAAAAATCCACTAATGCCCCCACTGGAAAAAATCATTCCGACGCCCATGCGCACAAGCATGTAAAATTACACCATTTTTGTAAAACATTGTGTTGTATTTCAACACCTGGCAACACTGTTGAACAACACCAATTCGGTAAGCAAGCCATAGCAGGGTGACAGACTGTGCACGGTGTACAGTGCATCCTCGATTTTCCGGCCCCCGATTAACCGGCCCTTCGATTAACCGGCCGGGTTCAACAGGGAGGTACATTCAATTATTTAGTCTAAAATCTACACGTTTTACAGTGAAATAGAAAACTGTTTCGTTTAGCATTTAAATTGTT
>JGI24158J21664_10002121_pt1 | contig 23646 bp, 12 predicted proteins | sample Ectturendosymbi3_FD_21664 | JGI IMG/M metagenome (IMG submission 21664) | reverse complement strand
AAAAAAAACAGAATTTCTAAAATGATTTCTAAACTTCCTTTTATGAAAAATATGTAAAGATTAACGCAATGCAGCTTTCGACAAAACTATTTCGCAGAGACTGATCTTTGATCAAATCTCGCTGCAAGCAACACATTTTTGAACTGCTTATCTGCATTGAGCGATTTCACGTTATGCGAATCTGGAAATCTCATACACTGACAACGCAAGAACATTTAAATGCATATGTGATAGATGTCCACGATTAATAACCATATACGGTGGTAAAATCCTTTAAACAAAAGCAATTACCGAAGCGTTTGTCTGCTGATAGTGTTGTATCTTATATAACAATGCTGCATATTTGCAACCGTGGGTCATAAAGGTTTCAATGCTAAGTTTGGCTCCGAATTTAAAAAATGGCGCCATTCACTGAAACGAGTGCCAACTGAAACTGCAAACGTTCTACTACGGGTCAAGCTTTTCTTCGGTAAAAAACTTTGTTTTGTTTTAAGTTTTATGTCATACAAAGCAGTTTTTTAAATGCTTAACAGATTGCAACCTCGTCGAAATCCTGTAAGTTACAACACCGCCCCCTCATACCAGGTGATTGAAGAAGATGTGCGCAGTTCCTGGGCTAATCCCCGGCAACATCAGCGGCAACTTGCGGATGATCCACAGCGAACGATGTCGTTGCTTTTTCTCGGTCCGGCAGCTCAGCTTGTCCAAGACGCTCTTCATGTAAAGACTCGGATCGTCGTTCATGCACTCCCCCACCGTCCAACGCGCCACGTCGCTCACTTCGCGAATGAAATGCGTAACAAAAAATGCAAGACCTTTTGATTTTTGAAGAATAGGTGACAATCAAAAAGATATGAATATACTATCTGACAGTCATAAAAACGTTCGACAAATCTTTGGGCAGCCAGAGCTTCAGATTTTGAAATGTTATTATTTGAACGACAGAGAATTTCTTGTTTCAGGAGTAAATTATTCAACTTGTTGCAGAAACTCACCGCATTCTTGTTCTTCGTCCATCGCAGGGTCGTCTAGGCATTCGAAAATCCCCAACAAGCAAACTGCAGCTGAAGGGGGGAAAACAGGATTGGGGGGTAACGCGGACAAATATTCCAGTCGGGCATTTTCTTGGCCACCTACAATTCGCACAAGAATTAAACTGAGGTTAAACATTTTGCAAATTCATGTTTTACTTTAGAGTTTAACTTTCACAACTGGAATTAACAAAATCTTGTAAAAGGTATGAACTTAAAACAGAAAACAATATAAATAAGCGGAATATCTTTTACATAACTATCGCAGGGGACATAGATTTTATTTTGCAATCGTACAAACGTCTTTAGATGACGTCACGAATGGGGTGTGCTTGCTGTTTCCTCTTGCAAAGTCTGTGCTCTGCTGCTGATTACGTGGAAGCATATGAACAACGAGGGAAGACTAAGAGAGCTGCATTTTAATCGTAAAACTGTACATGGATCTATGAATTCGATATTTTTTCATTGAGCAACGATCGTTAGCGTGAAAATGCAAAACCCAAACTTACGGTTTGTTAACAATGTGAATTATAAGCACTGGGTTTGCGAAAACATCAAAGAATCAGCCTTTGTGGAGACAAGTTACTTGTTAACAACGTTTTCAGTGATGATAGTGGTGCAAGAAAAGATGTTTGTCTGGTTTCGGAAATTAGTAAACATTTGCAAAGACGGTGGTAAATGCAAAAAAACATAAAAATTTGCGTTAATTCTATCTGTTTTACTGTAGAAAAAACAAGTATAGGCCACGGCCTACAGACTTTATCATTATGCGTCTTCGTGCTGCATTTGGAGCTACAGTGTTTTGGTGAATGTGGTCAGTGGCGGACGCAGGTGAACAGTTTGGAAAAATCGATTTCTAAAACTAATATAGAGTCCGCTGAACCAGGCCCGTAGCCTATTTTTAAGGTTTGGTAGGTCAAAATGTTTTTTAGGGGGAATGTTTTTGTTTCCATTGTTTATTGAAATATAATTTTTTCTGGGAAAAACAAAAATTTGGGGGAAACAACAAAATCAAGGGGAACTAAAAAAAGTAGTGGGGAAGCCCCCGAATCCACACCGTGGTTACGGGCCTGCATTGAACAGGTGGATAATTCAAAGCTGCGAGAAATACAAAATTCAGTTTTGAATTAAATCAATCTTTGAACGAACAACAGCGTCGAAACCGGTTTGGCTTCGGTAAGAACTGAATTAACGACCACAGTAGGAGGCGTTTAAAGTTTGATTGATTCCATGAAGTTTTCTTAGTTTCGCATCACCAGGTGATTCGATTGTTGGCTGGCGCAGGCGGTCGTGAGCATTTGCTGGATGAATGAAATCTTTTACGAAAATCTTTTTCCATTTTTTCAGTTTCCTTTTTGTTGAATATGCGCGAAAAAAAATATTTTGACGTACAGCGTTTTCATTGTTGCATCGCGCCTATATAAATTTTTTGATCGTCTTCCCTTTTTATGACTCAACCCCAATTACAGTATAACAGTCAAGTACGGGATTAGCTTCTAAATGTGCATGACGCATATCTGTGATACGCTCGACCCACTGATTGGTTGTTTATTTACTTTGCCTGGTCCAATCGTCTTTGCGCATTTCGTTAAATGACGTCGATGTGCTGGAGGACGCAACGCTCAGCTGCCGAGATGAAAGTCTTCTTTTGTTGGGAGACTCTGCAGATGAAACAATTTGAAATGCAAGCAAACTTGCAAGAGGTACATGGCTACTGCCTGAAAATTCACCGCATATTGGCTTGTTCATTCAAATAGTAATTCTAACGGCCATCCATACATTTCGGATAGTCCAAAATGTCTGGATTCAGAATTTTCCGTTCGCTTTGAATGGCTGTACTATTAAAATTAGGTTGTAGACAATGTTCAGGTCCAATTGCAAGGTAAGTGAAGCGAATTACGTTTTTCAAGTTCTGCAGACGGACTGCAAAACCCAAAATTATTACGGGCAGTTGCCAAATCAGTATGACAAAAGGAAGACCTTTTTCACGTCTCATAATCCATGGCGTCATCTGGCCAATCCTGTTAACAACCGATTTTGCAAAACCGCCAGTGGCTGAGTGCATGATTGTCCGCGTTCATTTTGATGGTTTGGAATTTTTCTGATAGAGATGTCCGTCCGCGATTTACCAACATGTTTGCCATGGTTGAGCGTTTTAAAGTAGATCGGCCAAAAATAGATCAATCATTAGTTCTTACTTAATTACAGTGCTGCCATTTTAGCTGATCTGCTGCTCAACCTAGCAGGATTTTCTCGCTGTTAGCTGTAAAATATTCGATCTACCAGTTAGCTGTTTTTCTAGCAAGATTTTAAAAACCGTTTGGCACTTTCCTGACCAGAAATATGTTTCAACAGTTTTTAGATGAAAACGTTTACACCTTCATCAAAATATACTTTATCTTCTTTATGACACTTTAGATTGGGCAACATCAGGACTAGGAACAACCATCTGCTTTCAACCATTCAGAATTTTTCTTATGACGCAACGAAGCTGCTTCAAGCAGATAATTTTGTCAAAATTGGTGAAGCTTGAATGATTTGCTTCTGTGCTTAGTGAGCGCGTTAGGCTAAATGACTACACTACTGAGAAAATTGCAAGGGCTGAAGCTATGCTCAGTCTGTTTATCTCTGAGAATTGTTCTACTGCATAAACGCATGTGACCATTTGAAAGAGATTCTTAAAAACTGTGTGCCATACAAAATGGAGGTAAGCTGCACTTACGTTGCTCACGACGTCGACGGAAAAGAAATTGTGGGCTGAAAAGTATGGTGGCAGAGACGAAAATTTTCTGCCCTTGTCCAGTGGTAATGAAGGTGCAAGACGAAAAATTGATATATAATGTTGCAGGTTGACATTAAATACCACAAATGACTTTTTTACAGTAGATTTAGTAGATTTTTTGGCGGAATTTCACTACGTTCAGCAGATTGTATCTGAAAACTTGTGACAAGATTTTTAGCAGAATCTTGCAGTGTTTTTGTGACATTGTTTAGCAGTTTTGTGTGACAGCCATCTGGCAACACTCCTTAGTTACCTTCATCAACCTCCTCAGCCACAGCAGCCTTTCTAACTTCTTTGCAGATAGTCTGCGTGATTGCAACGTCGGTGAGATGAAAGGCCTCCCTTGCGGCTTTTCTCTTTTCATGCTCTTGATCAAGCAATTTCTTCAACTGCTTTTCCTTGTAATGAGCTCTGCCGATGAAAGAACGCGAAAGTTGTATTTCAGTAAAATGTTGTTAACTGTGCTAAAAAGAGAAACAAAATTAGCAGCAGTAAGGAGGTCATTCGAAAAACGTTTCATAAAACCCTGTGAAATCGTGTGGCAAATAACGAGACTAAAGCCTTGGTTGGAATGGGAAGAAAAGGCGATGATGTGTTGGACAGAGATGGCAAAAGGGAATTGTCGTACTTAATATAAAAAGGCGAATTTTAACTTGAAAAAATAACCGAGACGAAGCTTAACTTACAGCCAGGGTATCCTTAAGCTGTTGCCATCGAGAAGGGCGAAAGTCATTAGAAGTCGCTGATAACAGACTGGAAATAGCCGCGCGGCGCAAACAAGCGAATATGGCGCTGCAGACCACTGGTGACACTTCCGAAAGCAGTGCAAAACGCTGAGAGCCGAACTTACAAGGTATCGGTTGCAAGAAATGCAGCTTTTTCGGTTGAGTCGCTCTCAGCTAAAATCTCATCGATGTTTATTATACTGGCAACCCACGGTGGCTCGGGAATGTTTGGAAGGTCGAGTCCAATATCTGACACTGACAACGTGAAACTAACAGCAGATGATGGAACCTGAAGAGAAGCAATGTGTGAAAGTGACGAACGAGATGAATTAATTTTCACATAAATTATAAAATTTTACCAGCGGCAAGGTTTGGAATAAGAAATATCGATTTTAGGATATGATGCAAATTCGTAATTCAACTTATTAAACGAAGCACTGTGCTTTTACAGTTCTTTTATATTCACCGTGCTTTTACAGTGCTTTTATATTTATATTTAGTGTTTTTATAAGCACCGTGCGGCACCGTGCTTTTTATCATACGCCAGTGCTTTTACAGCAAATACATCAACTAAGAACAAGACAAGACGTCGAAATACTGCAGTTTGTAGAAAAGGTGGTGGAATAATAAAAAAAAACGAAAATGAAAAAGAGGGTGTATTTTCTGCAACAGACAATATTTTATTCGCTGCATGTTCAAACCTGACTGAGCTTTTGCTTGCGTTAAAACGCATCGTCATTCGCGTGTCTTAATACCTACATAATTTTACAGCCTCAAAGTGTACAGGCGTGCTTCTTTCACATTCTTTCTTTTGTTTACATCAAAGATTCTTAAAAGCTTCCAAATGCGTACATCCCGTTATCTGCCTACGCAGAGCACTACAGTGAAGCTGTCTTGTTATGCAAGAGTAAAGTTAAAGTTACACAACAACCAATCTCAGAGAATGTGATCTCGAAACCATAATCTCTCTGACTTGAAACTGCAGCTATAGCTCAGATATTTTAATTATTTTAAAATCATTTAGAGAATGTAGACAACAACCAACAAAGGAACAAACAAAGAACTCCCGGATAAACCAACGACAGTTTTGTTGCGTTTATAAAAACATAACGTCAGTACTTTGAAGATGGACTTCACGCGTTGCTCCGCGTTCTTCCACACAGAGTTTCTACATTGCCACAACACCGCCATTCTGCGCAGAGCTCGCACTCTACTCGATGCTCTGCCATCTCTCAGCTCGTCATGAATAGTTGCTCGAACAACATCAGGGACTCGAATGGCGCAAAGCAGGAACAGTGAACCTGCAGGCAGGAAATAGACACACGCGCTTTGTCAAGTAAATTACATAAAAAATAAGTTCATCTGTTAAATTAAATATTCTCAGGAAAAAATGCGAAGCAGACTCAAGAAACAAGTTCGAATGACGACGTCATTAGAGGGTCCCTTTTTCAGCCTTGCTTCGGGCCACTCAACCCCAAGTCCACCATTGACTGAATGCTGTCTATTCAAAGAAATCCTTTCTCAGCACAGAATCAGACACTAAGATCTTACAGAGTATATATTTCGCCTACAAAGTAGGCATCATCAACTCTTATTCAAATTGACTGAATGCTGAATGCAACACGCGTTGTTAGTGACGTCACAGAAAAGTTCATGCCAATATTTACGGACTTCCAAGTTTGCGAGCGTGAAAGGGCCCTCGCTGATTTCTCCCTTGCCTGCCTGAACTACTCACCTGCTGCCTCCACGACGCATTTATTGCCCTCATAAAGAATTTCCCAACAAACCGATTGCACCTCAGACAGCATCTCGTCGCTCAAACTGGACACAGCTTTAAGAAGAATCGAGAGCGGTGTTCTCGTCAGGCTAGTTGCACGTTTTTTCAGGTAACTGCACAAAAAATAAAGCTCATATAATTTAATGCAAAACAAGAACAAAAACTTATCAACCATCAGTAATTTTGAGAAGGCAAGTGACGTATATATTTGCTGTTGACTGTGGATCGTGGTGCGCTCACGACTGATGGTGCGTCAGTGGATGGTGCGCTCATGACTGATGATGTGTCAGTGGATGGTGCGCTCATTGCTGATGGTGCGCTTATGACTGATGGTGTGTTAGTGGTGGTGTGCTCAATCCTTGTTTTTTCAGGCATTGTCCGGATTTTTTTTATTGACCAAAAAATTAAGTCAATTTGGTCATGTTTTCTCGTTCGAAGAACATATCCAAAAAGTGAAAATGACACATAAATGCTTAAGCTATTTTGGAGAAATTGCTGAAAATATCTTAGCGTAAAGAAAAACCCACTCACGATTGTTGGTGCGTCAGTAGATGGTGTACTCACGGCTGGTAGTGCATTAGTGGATTGTGCGTTCATGACTGCAGTGAGGCCAAATCAAATGCAAATTAGAACAGCAGGAAAATATAAACTTGTGGATCATCCTCCAGACAACAACTTTTCTTGCAAGCAATAGATTCGAATTCTTAGTTTCAAGGTAACTGCACTAGAGGATGCCATTGGCACCCTGCCAGAGCCTACAAAGCCCTCTGCATCGTGTATAAATTGGACCGAACAATTTTTAAATTCCGGGAAGGGACATTGGTTTATTTGACCTACATCACGGTGTCTGGGCCACTTGCTTCGGTTGGATTCAGTTGATGGTCGTTAACGTAATGGCCACTGAGCTAAACTAGGTACAGAATTTTCGACACAAACTGAGCAAAGTGTTTCCAACTTAAACGTCTACGCGTGTGCAATCCAACGAATTTGTTCGAGGTCGAATACATTAACGGCAGGTAGGTACGGACATGTTGTACAAAAGCAAAGGTTTGGTTTCACAAATTCTGTACCAAGTTTAGCTCAGTGGCCATTACGTTAACGACCATCAGGCGGTCAGTTGAATCAAACCGAAGCAAGTGGCCTCGACACCGTGATCTAGGTCAAATGAACCAATGTCGCTTTTGTTTTTTGTTTGTTTGTTTTTTTTTCAACAAACTTTTATTGTTTTTTTCAACATTTGCATTGCGTAAGTGGCATATGCGAAGATTTTATTGCAACATCAAAGGAGTCAATCAGCTGGGTTTCAACTTCCGCCATGTTAGTAGCACACTTCTTCAGATTTACACATGTCTTTCAAAGTCTTCCTACACATGTTTGCTTTGCGGTCCAGACATGACCAATCAAATGCAATGATTTGCTGAATTATTGTGGAAATAATGATAGAAAGTGAAAATCAGCAAATTTAATTTTTCCTTGAAGTCTGCTTTGGCAAAAAGATTGCATTTGGTTAACAAGCCTGAAAACGATCGGTAACATTTGTAAACTATATGAGCAAGTCACCAATAGAACCAGGTCTAACCTTGGAAAATCCAGGGTTGGTTGACTTTCATTTGATCTGGCCGAGCTCAAAGCTATTTCTGCCTGAAAAATAACATAAAAGATTAAGTTAAGGATTGAAAGCTGACTTTTCGGTGCATTTGTTAAAATATAAAAAAAATTGGAGATGAATGCATCTTTGATGCGATTAAGCCAATAATCCTCAGAAGTATTTCTTCGTAAATATCGCAACAAAATAGAATAAAATATGTTGTAATGGGTCAGAAAGTGGCGAACTGCGTTTTGTTCCTTACGAGCTGTGAGCAATCGACGAACCACTGACCTTTTTGTGACTTGCAAACGCGCCATGTATTGCGGTGAGCAAACGATTGCACGAACGTTCCATTCGCCGAGGACAGAACGGATGACAATACTCAATGTGACGACATTGAAAGTTCTGTTGGTGCGAGAGTGACAGCATGGCCTTGGAAAGAGGTGGGGCAAACGTAATTTGAAAATGGAATTTAGATTTGAGAAAAGCAAAAATTATTTTGAAAATCACAAAACAAAATTATTTCCACTTCCAAGTTTGATCAGACTAGGAGATGAATACACAAAAAATAACTGCCGTGGACGATTAGAAAGCAACAGAAAAAAAGGTAAGGTAAAGACGAAGTGAAGTTAATGAAAAAGTGGCAGAAAACGTAAAATTAATGCAAGTTGCAAAGGCTGAAATCTAAGAAAAACCGCTTTGATAACAACTTCTGTTAAACGACTTAAGAAATGAAATGTCTGATATCGTATTTAAGAAAATATCAAAAAAACTACCTTTCGCCTGGTAAAATATACACAATCTATGATGTAGGAAGGAACCAAGGTAATTGAATGTGCAAGCGCACAACTACATGAACAACCTCCTCAACCTCGTCGGTCGAACATAGTGAATTATCTGCAGTTAGGGGAAACAATCGTTGCTATTATCCAAAAGTTCCACACAGTCCGTTGTCAAACTGCTCTGAGATACCGCTGAGCGAAAGTCTGCTTTTCGTTAATGGCTTACTTTGAGCCAAGGAAAGGTTTGAAGGCTGGCGCTCGTCGAACTGTCCGTTCTGCTCGACGAAAACAACGTGGCTGAGTTCCCTCCTTCACTGACTTCCTTGAAGCCGAAAAGAACATCGGATGCAGTTGAACTGCCGCCGAGCGATGCGCAGCTCCCGAAGGAGAAGCGGCTGCACGAGCTGATGGGTGAGGTTGCGCCCAGGTAAGAGCTGGCCGTGGGGACGTTGAGGGTGTTGGCGTTCAGCAAAGCTCCGACAGCGCCGTAAAACGTTGGTTTCGCTACAGCGACTCCAGTCTCGTCATCAGGAGGAATGTCATTGACCGAGACACATCCACTGATTCGTCTCTGAGCTGCAAACTTTTGCTGATCGTGGAGATCTTGAGCAAAAAATCCAAAATGAGTTGATCGATAGCGTTTGTGACTTTAAAATTGCAGCCGAGATTTCATGGGTAAACTTTCAGTTGCATCAAGTACACTTTGAAAGCATTTTGCAGGGAATAATGGCACTTGGAATGCTATCCCCAGGTTTCATGCACAGCGTTTGTTCAGTATTGGGGAATTTGTAACAAACACCACGGCCTATCGTGTGCAAAGTGGTTAGCTGGTATTGCATAAACAATGTTCCTTATTTACAAATTTACGTCACTGTATGCCTCCTGCAATGTAGGTTTTATTTGTTACGTAACTGTATTCCTGTATCTATTTGAATAAGAGCTGACGATGACTACCTAGTACGCGAAATATATGCACTGATAAGATCGTAGTGTCTGATTCTTGGCTATGAAAGGATACCTTTCAATACACAGCCATTCCGTAACTGTTTAGGATATGATAGACTTACTAGTTTAAAAACGAAAACGTTTTCAACAACAACTTGTCTTTAGCCACTTGTTTGCAAAAGGATATTATGTCGTTTCAGTGTTTTTCTTTCGTGCTCGCGGCGTTCCAACTTGTTTTCAGCGTTTGGAAACATGACCGATGCTTTCAATGCCATTTATTGCTTGACCTTTGAATTCAATCACTTTCGCCTGTGAGAGAAATCGTGGTCCTTGAAAGAAAGGTCAGTACCTTGCTTCTTATCTGCAACTTCGCGATGAGGTAAATGAGGATAGATGTCCCTCAAAAAGACGGTGATTTGGAACAATAGATCTGACGCAGCGAGAGCGAGGGCGGTGGGACAATCCTTGCCACTCTCGTTGACGCGACCTGCAACAAAAACGTTATTTTTTAACAAGCGGCACAAAACAAGGATTACGCTTTAATAAAACAAGAATTGCTGAATATCTTTCATCAAGATTTCAGATCATCCGGATCTCTACACAATCGGATATCCGTGTTGTGAAAACAACTTTGCAAAATAAATTTTAAAGAGTTTCATTTGTCACATGCGGTTTGTCGGCGCCCAACTTTACATACTCTGCGAAGTGGCCTCGTGGTTGCTTTCGCAATGAATGCTGCACTGGTGGCAATGAATACTGCACTGGTGGCATGAATACTGCACTGGTGGCAAGGCAATGGCAGAACCGCATGAGAAAAATAAGCTTCTCACCAGAAAAGGTTTTGTCACAGTTTAATTTTCGCTCTTTCTCATTTTATTTTAAAAAAAAGTTACTTTTACAAACCCGAACACATCACTAAGGGCTGAAGGTGCAGACTTTAAAACAATTTTGCGATTGTTTGAAATCTAAATACCACCTGCTCGTCATTGAAGCACAAAGGTTATAACTTGAAAGTAAATAATTTTCTCGTAACGTAAATAATTTTCTCAAGTCTATTTTTAACCAATATGCAAAGTATAGCTTATATAGCTTAAGCAATTTAATCCCACTTTTGCCACCATACCAAGTTATTTCACAAACGTACATTCAAGAGAAAAATTCCCAGCAGCGCAAATGTGAAACGTACATTTATAATGCACGCTTCGAGAAACGGCTTGGCAATTTATTTATATTTACAAGGTCATTCTTGCTTAAGTATTGGTTGGTAAAAAACTGCATGAAAAATATTCAGTGTACTGGATATGAAGCAGCTTACAATCTTTCAAGAAGTTTTCTTGATGATCGTTTTGTCTGTTTTGCATTTTTTCCTCCTTGGTTTTCACCGCAGACAGAATGATTGAAGGATGGCTTCTGGAAGTGATGACTGTGTCCAGACATTGAGATACAAGCTGTCACAAAAACAAGAATTTTTCTGTAACGGTCTTACTTAAAAACGTACTTTTATTCACTCGTGCAAAATTAGCTGGTCGGTGGTGTGTAACTCTGCACTGTATTTATAAATGGTTAGCAACAAACACTGTCGCAAACATAAAAGATGCGATCTACCTCCCCCCATCTGTGGAACAACCGGGCGGCAGCAGAGTAGTAAACGGCGTTTTTCTGACTCCGTCTGTTTCTACCCATCCTGTGCATCATCCACTTCGGCCAAATACCATTCGAGCAACCTTCAACGAAGCTTGCAAGCTGCAGCAAAGCAGCGGCACGACAAACCACAGGTGATTCCTGCAACGAGCACGGAACAATGCGTTGGCCCCTCTTGGCAGTTCGTGTTTAAGTAAAACCACGCAAAGCAATAAAACTTCATCGTAATGGACGAAGGCAACAGCAGCAACACCAACAATATCCTGCGTATGAATCAAAGTTTGAGTAAAACCAACGGAGTCACTGACTTGTTGACACTAACGGCGGTTTTATTTCTTTAACCAAATGCTATTTTAAAAAATGTTTTCTGTTTTGGAGCAGAAGTCAACAATCCTGGTTTGTTTGAAGTTCGTCGCGTTCCTTTGCACATGTACTTTGGATGTGGGATATTTCCTGTGCTCTTTGATCTGTTAAAAATATTGCTTTGGCTTTGACCAGCACAGCATCTGCTTAATCACAGCAAATGCATTCCACAGTAGTGCAAGACATTGTGGCTCATCAAGAAGAAGGTTATCTTCGCTTTAAACGTTGCACGAACACATCTCAACACAACAATATTGACTTTTAAAGCAAAGGGGGATGCTTTTATGTCGAACAGCGAATGCGATGTTGCGTCCAGAAGTTCAACATCCCATTGCCTTCTGGGTATGATTGTCAGATTACGAACATAGCTTTCGTTAATGTTCTTGGGCTTGAAACACCTCACGCACCAAATAACACATGTGAAATGCCAAAGAGAAGATTTTGCTTAATAGTATATATTGAAACTTCTGAAATCATCTTGTTTACCTTGGTCATAACTTGCCACCAAACAAGTGTCAGGCAGAAATGAATTAAGCAAATTTTCTTCTTACTACCGACGAACAAACAGAGCATTTAAAACCCAAAGTTGCCAGGTTTGATGGATGTCCAGGCTAACGTTAGTTCAATTATTTTGGTGGTAACGTCACAATAGACTATGCAGGTGTTGTTCGATCCTTACTTTGCAAATAGAAGTATTGTCACGTAAATGATTAATGTGAGAATCAAACGCATGACAGAAGCAGGAAAAGTGGTTTGCCATGTAGGGAAAAACTTTGTTGTCTGGAAATATGTTGTTGTGAACTATATTCAATAGTTATAATACATCCTTTTCCACCACAGTAAAAGACGCTGAGTCTAGACTTGTAAATGAAAGGTGGTATCTAGGACAACTTCTCTGTGGCATATAATTGCACCAATTTCAAGCAGCATTTTGAATGTTTCTACGCACAAGTCAGTCGATCGCTTGCAATCAAAGACCCGCTTAAACTCAATCAAGGACTAGTGAAGCACAGGTCCAGATCTTAAGCTTTTATCAATAATGTTGTCACAACAACGTTTTGCTCAAAAAGTAGAAGATGCATTGAAGAAATTACGAAATGACCCTGGTGTAATTACATAGTAAACTACTGACTAACCAGGCCCAGTATAGCTCCAACAACGTTCGGTTCAGGTACAGTCCCTGGTGGACAACAATCCATTAAAAACTGCAGAATCCTCGATCCGTTGTAGATGTCACTTTCTTCAACAACGAACTCGTTCTCTTTACAGTCATTCTTCGGTAAGTCTTCTGATGCTTGAAAATGTCCTGGAAACCAAAAATATGTGACAAGTGACAATAGCAGGTGATAGGATCTATGTTGACAAAAAAGAAACAAAAACAAAAAATATATAACACGTGACAAAACAGGATAGGTTCGTGGTCGACAGGGAAGTAAACCTGGAATTTTGTGCAGGAAAAACATTCAACTTGTTATCTGGTGACCAAGAGTCTCTTGTCACATAGAAAGTTTCTGCTAGAAGCAAAACTTTCACGGTAAGTTATTTGCGGTCCACTTGCAACAAAAAGAGATGTTGGTCTGAAAGAACATTGAGATCAAACATAAAAACTTCAATAAATACCGTACGTTTCTGAGTAACACAACCAAAAGGATGACAAACGTTTTAAAATCATAAAACCAAGTTGGAAGTAATCTGAAGCTACTGCAAGAAAAGTAATAGCTTGTTTGGCAACTATAAACTTCAAAGTAATCAACCATTCGGAACCATCTACCGCACTGAGCGTATTCTGTTCACTAAAACATAACTACCCCATTTGGTCTTATGACAGCCGCGCCCGGCCAAACATCATCGTTTTAAAAAAACGCATGAAAAATTCGTGTCACTTTAACCGTTTCTGCAAGTTCTTCTCCCCTTGGGGTGGTGGTTTGCAACAGCACATAAACAAGCGAATACAACTGCGCGACGCATGTTCGCTTGGACATGTATGCTCTTTCGCGGTTATCCATTATCACTCCGAGAACCATCCGGGCAATGCCGATCGGGCAGTGACGCGTGAAGCGGTTGTGATTACGAGCAACCGTTCACAAAGCAACGCGAACTGTTCCTTAAAAGAAAGCCTTCTTCCTTTGTTGTTGGGTCTCTGAGCTGAAGCTGATTAATTTTGCAGCAACTAGCAAGCAATGGAAATTGTGGTGCACAGCAAGAATTCTCTGTTTCAATAAAAGTTTCCAAAGAAATTGTACCATTTTAACAGGAAATCCCAACTTAGGAGTGTGATGTAAAAAATGATTCAACTAGACTTCCGGAGTCGGATAAAAAATCCGACTCCGACTCCCAGTGTTCTTAGGAATCCAACTCCACCTGCAAGCCTCCGACTCCGCAACCCTTCTCGCAGCACCATTGATCCGATATATCGTTTCAAACCCTTGGGTCAGTCCACGCCGCAAATCTGACAAGTTGTCATCATTAGCTAATTTACTTGCAACCTTGCGTAACTTTGCATTGTCGATTTGACACCGTCGTCTGCACTCAACGCTTACAGAAGAACCATTTTCTTTTTCTATCATAAAGCTGAGTTTGTACGAAACAGTAATGGCACTATGATGGTGGGCAACACTGCTGATATGATGGTGGGCAACACTGGAGGTATGATGTTGGGCAACACTGACGATGTTCGGTCTGCAAGAGCTCTGTACTTTCCATAAACAGGGAGTAAGAACGGTAGAGTCCTTTCCAAAAGATAGGAAAATGTAAAAAAGGGTTATTGTGTAAACAAAAAGCAAAATCGTTCGGTAAAAGTGAACAGACCAGTGCAGCATAATTTTTTGGCAATTTACAAGTTGCAAACACGACAACACCGTTGTATTAATGATAAGTAACTTTCTGCAAAATAAAAACAAATTAATTTGCCTACTGGGTTTTTCAGAGTCGTTGTTAGTTTCTTTCTCCAACATCTTCGAAAGCCTCTTTTTCATTTTGGAAAAAGATTTTCCATTCTGTTCATGGTAAAAAGTTTCTTCTCCATCTTCCACCGACAGCGTCTTAGGCTTGAATGCAAAATAAATAATTATGGCCCACGCATATTTAGTTATCCTAACACGGAATCAGAAAGCAGGCGTATAACCACGGGTACGTAAATGCTTTTTCCAAACAAGGTTGCAAGGCAAAATTGATGAATGTTTCAGTGCATTTCAAAGTTTTATGCTAGCGCATATGTGTAGCGTTACTGCACACATTGTCTACAGCAGGGACGGGAATTGGGAAACTTATTGACTATCGTGGGCCGCATGGATTGTGGAACATCGCTGGCGGGTCGTAAAATTAATTAATTTCATCTTATAATTCTACCTTTATCTTCCAAAGGAAAACAAGGAGAGAAAACTATGTCAAGGAGCGAGAGAAACTTCTCTTGACTTACCGTTTACGTGTTTGCTCGTCATGGAGTTTCGTTTTGACGCGATGTTGTGTTCTAACTTGGGAAATGAAAAATTCTGACCCGGGCCAAATTAAATTCTCACGCGGGCCGCAGGTTCCCCAACCTGGTCTACAGTGATCAAGTCTTTGATTAGGCAATCAAGCTTTACAAGCACGTAACAACAGCTGAAATAATGCCCAGTTACTAGAAGTAGATTTGTCAACGTGCGTGTCTCACCGAATTGCCAAGCCCTTCCACTGAACTTGAAAATTGTATAATTTTAAATAAGATTTTAATTCAAAAATTGATTTTCTAAAGATGATAAACGAACTTTTGAAGTAGACGTGATTTCAGTAATGAAAAATATGATTCAGGTTTTGCTTCACAACTGCTCAACAATCTACGACAAAAGATTTTTCTCAAATGCTTGGCAACATATTATAATATTCATTGCACTCCAGGAAGTAAAACAGATCTATCCTGTTGTATTTGTCAAGACATTGGAAGCAAACGTACTTTATCTCGTCTCGTTTATGAAAACCACTCAAGCATCTTTCACCAAAATACCGTTTGCCTCGCTTTGAAAATACTGCCGAGAGGGTTTCTGCCCCGGGATGTTCGCTCAAACTCGTTGTGCCTGGCGCTTTTATAATCTTCATCATCGGAGCTGTCCAGGTCGTGAACGTCGAGATGGTGCTTCCTGCTTTGCAACTTGAACGGCTTTGGTTTATCCTGGTGTGTTCTGAGCAGTGGACTGCTCTGCAAGTCGACCGCTCCTCGTCTGAAACGCACAAAACAAGAGGATCCAGCGCATCCGCGGATCTAAGCATTTAGCGCGATGAGAAATTCCAATACGATGGCGTCTTGGCATTTCTGTTTGGTGCTTGTGCAAAAAAGCTGAACGTTAACATGAGCTTGCTTTACGCTTCGGCCCAAAAATATGCTTCTGCACTTTTCCACTCCCAGAAATTTGGCGATGTTTAGTGGATTCTAGCAATTGTTGTCCTGTCTGAGGTGTTCCCACCCGATCAAAGGCAAACGTGACAAGCTATACATAAAAGCCTGCTTTAGTGGGTTTGGAAACGTTTATGAGCACAAAATCAAATGTTTCGGCGAGTTGAAACGCAGGCAGTCTGAAACTAAAACTTGTGTTGAATAACAAGACCTTCAATCAAACGAGGATGAAAATAAAGGTCATCTACTGAAAAAAGTTACGAAATTGCTGCAACCTCATTGGATAAATGATGAGTTTGTGCGGCCCTGGGTTAGATTGTGCATGAGCGTAAAGCTAATTAAAATTACCTTTTATAACACAAGTTTCCAAACACGGTGATAAAAAACATGGGTTTTGTACAAAACATTTCATATTTTGGCGTTGCTACTCGGAGATTGTAATCAATTAATTATCACGCAATAGGCAAAAGCTGAAAGAGATACTTTTGTTTTCTAGAACTTTGCAATGATTTTTATGCTTACCTCAGTGATCGAGTTGACACGTGCGTGAGGGAAACCACTGTAAGCGCTTGTTTCCGCAACTTGTCCTCCTGTGAAAAGCGAAACTAGTCAGTCATAGAACATGTTTTTGTCTGAAACACGGAATGCCAGAGAAGAGAAAGAGACAACGATGGCGAGAAATGGAAATGAAAAAATTACTTCTATTCATCTTCTGTTTGTGAAAAAAGTGTCCGCTTTCTCTGACAGAGCTGATACTGCTTTGTAAATGATTAGAGATGAAACATGTAATTGTAAGTGGCTACATACGCAACTATAAAACGTACTGCAAAGTATCTAAGGACGTTTCGATGCGCAGTGCTAACTTTATAATTATATATGTTTGTTTTTACATCCAAACAAATTATCACCATTTTTATAAAGATTTCAAGTTGTCCCACTAGGAAACATGGCATCACCATGAAATTTTTCAAACTCTTTATTGGTTTATCAATCGGCAGCACGTTTTCAATTCAGCGCGTTTTCGACCACTTTTTTGCAGACATTGCAGATTTGAAACAAAACGCGGATTTGAGACAAAAGACAAGGGTGACCTTTAAGACAAGATGAAATTTTTGCTAATGTTACGTTACGCAGACAAAGCGAGCGATGATTTGCGGTTAAAAAACACATGTACTACAAATCTTTTTGAAGCTTGTAAGTTACAGCAATTGGAAAAAGACACCAGGTAAATATCCGGTAGTGCTGACAAAATGTGGTCAAATCGCCCATTACAGGTAGCTTTGTGCCTTCGGTGCACATTGCAACAGAAGGCAACTGTTTTGACAGAGGATAAAATTTTAAATTATCAGTTTCTCGCGCTGGTCTATCAATAACAGCAATTTCAGACATGAAAAAGGAAACAAATGTTCTTTCTGCATGTACCTGTTCTTTCTTCCAACGTTTTAATTTCTGCAGAGGAGTAGACATAATTGTGAGAAGTACACCATTAAATGTGGAAGGGTTGTTCATGCGGGTGTATTGGACCAATCGACGAACGTCGTTGTACAGCTAAATGTGTAAAGCAATAATTCATGGTCAAACATCAGATCTCTGATAAATCAGGCAAAACTCTTTAATGTCTCTCTTATGAAATCAAAATTCAATCAAAATGATTCAGATGAGAAAGTGAAGCCAAAAAGTTGTAACTAGACACATAACCGAATTATGTTGCGGCCGGAAACGAAAATCAGATTCCGGTTCTGGCCGAAAGCGGCAAATTCCACCAACAACAGGAAGAATTTCAAACGTAGTATCACATGTATCTGCATCGCCTTGAAATACTGAGGCAAGCACAAGATGTGCGCAGATCAGAACTGCGCCAGGTTAGGATGGCTCGTGTTTTACTTTGACATTCAACAACAAGTACTGGTGCCGGTCACTTTCGATATGTACTTCTGACATTCTGGTGAAATCACTGCCACATAAAGAATCATCATGCATCTTCCCACGCAGGAAGATAGAGGCATTTGTCCACTTCAGCGAGCTAATGATTTGGGATGAACAAAACTGCCTCCAAGTTCCAGCCATTCATACATCACTTTGGATTTTCCAAAATCTAAGAGCGTCAAATTTACTCTGGCTGTTTAACCCTGCTTGGTTCTTTAAATTGTTTTAAATTTTCAAAAGTCACCATTTTGCGTGTATGTTTAGGACGTCTAGAGTTGGTTAAGACAAAATAATTTTTGATATACGGGGAATTGTTTGTGGCAAAAAATACATTGTCAAACGAGTCAAACTAATAAAAACTTCAGTACCTTGTTCTCATTGATGTAAAGACCATTTCCAGCATCCATGCACTTTTCTACCGTCAGTCGAAAAGAAAGTTTGACGATGATACTTTTCAGGTTCTTTTCATCCTTAGAGTCTTCGCACAAAATGCTGTCACTCACATCTGGAAAATATTATTTGTAAAAAAAGTTTGGAACTCGTTCGTCCATCAAATTTTTCGCAATTTTGCGCCGAGTGTCGAATTTTATATGTAACCCGACAAGTTTTCGAAAAACCTTGCCATTACCTTGAAATGCAGGTCCCCACTTTTTTGAACCTGGAACCCCTTTCATAAAAATAAAGTGACGTTCGCACCCCCCTAGTTTCAAAAAAAGCGTTGAAATCACAAGAGTCCGATTTTGTTGTAACTTCGTTTTTAAAATTACAACTGATAATACATAGGAAAATGCTCTGTCGTACGGTTTGGCTTTCAAACCTTACTACTGATTAGAAACAAACCTAGTGACTTTTTGTTGCTGCTTCTGAAATTATTCGCTCATCTCACCCTCGAAAATTGCATTTCGCACCACCAAACTTTTTATGTATTTTGTTGAAATATCAATTCAAAAAAAAACGTTACAAATGTTACACAACCATTTTTTTCGTGCGTCTTCTGTACTCGCGCTACAATTCAAACAAAACAGTCTTCAATGCTGCATCGCTCCAGTTCTTTGTTTTGTTAAAGTGTTGAAGCCAAGTTCATATATTCGTCTCTAGCGGCATAGTTATTTGAAAAGACGCAAGTAGAAATACCAATCAACTTTTTTTCATAAAACTACTTAGGCTGACTTTTCTTTCAAAAATTGAGGTGAAAACCCGACAAACAACAATGAAAAGACGCTTGGTTGATCAAACTTTTACCCAAACAGCACAAAGAAAGAGTTGGAGCCGATCATAACCATCGCAAAAAACAAGTATTGTCAGCAATCATTCAGAATTGCAGTGTTTTTGAACAACAATTAATCCTAAAATTTGCTTTTCTGCAACATTACCTCAGGAGCAAACGCGAAGAAGGCATCATATCACTTGCAACTGGTGCCTACCTCTCACGTCACACACGCTACTCTCCAAGGAACAGCAAAACACCATTGGACGAAGAAGATCCATGATCTCCGTCAGCGGTTCCGTTTGAATGAATTCTCGAATGAACTGGCGGAAATCATGCTCATGAGTTTTGGACAAGCTTTGAATAAGTTGGCGAGTCTGAAATTCAGATGAGGAAACGAAAGGTTTGTGTCAGTTTTTTGACGAGAAACTTAGTTTTGCTTCATGATAACGTCATGCGCCCAAAAAGTAGACGCGACTGGTTTGCAAAGACTTCACTGGATTCTTTTTTCTTCGTCGCTCTCGGTCACAGATGCCTTTTTCTCGGCGCTCTCGGTAAAGACGCGACTTTTGCCAATCATCAGCCACAAACAAGTATCGATGTATGAGTATTTTTGCCACTAAGTTCAGTGCTGCTCTTCACATTTTGGCGTTTCCAGCTTTTAGCCGGACGACTCGTTACCGAAACGACATTTGCAGTAAGTTTGTTCCGAATAAATCTACAACAGCCATGCAGGTATAGTCAGTGGCGTCCCTGACGGGGCCAAGCGGGCGAGCCGCCCCGGGCAAGCTAAATGTAAAAACTGGGCATCCTCTACCTTACATTTTGATGGTAATAAGTATTCTTTAATTTTCAGTAGATTGTTGTTTTTGCGTTTTTCAGAGTGTTTTCGTGTTTTTCAGCAAGTATAGACATCCATATCCGGATTCACAATCGTTTCTAATCTTTTTTTCTGTATGTTGGCTAGTGGCCCCCCTACGGTAGCCAGTGGGCCCCTTTCAGCTAAGTTTCTCCCCCCTGGCTCAAACCTCTAGTTACGCCACTGGGCATAGTGGATGTGACCTTTCGCATTACGAATTGCCATTTCATAACTCATGATTAATTTACTGCATGTGCTTGCTTGCGTCAACCCGGTGCTGTGCCAAGAGAGTTTTCGTGTGCTTGTGTTCAATTGCTCGCGCACACATCAGATTATCAGACTTCATCTCATTTCACCAATCGAAGTTTCTTACTAACAGCCCATGTTTGTTTTGTTGTTCTGCTGCCGCGCCATCGCCAACGTTTTGCTGTTGCTGCTGCTGATCAAAGGCCTCATGTAAATAAATATTTGAGTGCCAGGAAATCTGTTAAAAAGGTCTGGGAACTAATATGAACGTTTGAGGCACCAATATAGCGTTGCTTGTGGGGAACGTTGTCGTTGCATGCAGAATTGCTAATTTCCCCGAACGGTACGAACAACGTGGCAGCCAAGCGGACCCTGCAACGGCAGCCATGCGACAGTCACCACAACTGAAATGGAGAGGATATGTTTTGCACTACCTCTTTTCTTTATGGGACGGGGAATACAATCTTTTGGTCTTTTCTGCTTAAGTGAAAACTTGTTTATAGTTCATCTATTCACACAAACGCAACCCCATAGTCACCCATACCACAAAACAGCAGGCTACGTCCGATTGCTGAGAGGGGCGCAACTCGCAAAAAGCAGCCTGCTTGCAATAAACGTTGATTATATTACCGCTCATAGAATCATAACAAGAATTTCTACTATTTCTACTTGAAACCGCGCCCAATTCTGTTCCTGAGGAATCTGAACCAGCTTTCCAGACAAAACACACTCTTCAGATGCAAAATATCGGCTTAATCTGACAAATCGGTAGACAGTCTGTTTTTCAACTTGATTGCTTGTTACGTGGACCTTCCACAATTTAACACTTGCATTTTAGAGGAGGCTTTTCCATGCATTCCTATATTTAAAAACGGCAAACCAACATGGCAAGAAACAAAATGCAATAAATCACAGCACAAAAAAGAGCTTGTAAAAGTACGCACATGAAAACGTCAGGAACGAGTTTGTCTGCATTTAAATACAACAAACTAACTTGCCAGGAATCAAACACTTTGGATCACAGCACAACAGAACTTGCAAAATAAGGCATTAAACATCAGAACGTCAGGAACGGACTTTTCTTACCTTCACCCGGAGGTCGTTGCAGCCCGTCACATCGTAATTCGCACGACATTTTCCGCAAGCACATCCAAACTGCTTCGTCAGTTCGAATAAAATGCGCAGGAGGGAATTGATAAAACCCGCCTGAGAAATTAGGAAAGTTTTGTTGTACCCGCTTTGCGCCAGTCAGATGTCACCAGAGGTTTGCTACTGCTTTGCTATCTCTGCCCCGTGTCACGCGTTTACATATTTATATGCAGAGGCGGCAGCGAGACGTACAAGACCAGGCGTAAAATCATACTAGACGAGGCAGAAAATCAACCCAGTTCCATTCTTGAAATCTTCGCCATTCCTTGATCGATTGTCAGTATAGACTAGAAACCTGTTTTTTTTCGGTCATTTTTCGATCATAGACCAAATGTTTTTGAAATGACCGAAAAAAATTTAAGTCATTTTGGTCAGAATGTCTGAAAATGTAGGCTAATGGACACTGTTACGGCAACTTTTACTACAACTGTGAGACAAATAACCGAATTGTTTCAGTGACCAATTTGTTTCAGCAAAATATGACTGAAAGAAGATGGCACGGGCCGCTAACAGTCCAGTCTTCGGGTCGTCCGCTAAAGCTTTTGAAACAGTCCGCTAAAAAATATTTTAGCGGTGACGTCATTCTGAGCCGCTGTGATCTGCTCGCCAATTGGGAGAAAATTTTTGTTTTTTGCAAAGTTCCAAAATCTAACAACGAATTTTTTTGCTGATGTTCTCTCAATTTTACGTACGTTCATCAGTGAACCATGTTATGAATCAATCAAAGCAACAAACACTTTCATTTATAGTCTGTCGCTGTCTCCGAGGTTTAGGTTTATAGGACAAGTGATTCCAAACCTTTTCTGGCCATGCACCCCTTCAGCATTCCAATATATAAGCACGTACCTCTAAAATTTCTCATGACAAAAACGCTGAGGAAAATAAAATATATTTACCAATAAGCATGAGGTATAAAGATTTTGAAAATAATATTCACTGATGTATGTATATATATTACGAAATGAATAATATGTAAACATATTTTTCCCTTCTATTGCTAACCTTAAATGTGTCCCTTCAGATGGGCAAATGTACCCCTAGGGGTACATGTACTTCAGTTTTGGAACCCCTGTTTAGGGTTAGGGGTTAGGTTTAGGTTACGCTTTAACGGTTAGTACATTATTAGCAGGTGTAGTGCAGCCTAGCGCACACTCTTCATGCGTTACTGTCACGTCACAGCAGAGTTGTAAACGAGTCTCAGTGTGAAGCCCAAACCCGGTCTGTGCCCGAATTTTTTTTTTGAAGCCTGATTTCGCCCGAAAGCCATATTACCGAGTGAGTCAAGATACGCGCAACTGCGGGTTATCAAAAAACGTAGTGCACAGATATAGCTGCACGTACGCGGTTTTATCACATCCAAAATAGCAACCCACTTGAAAACATTGGCTCAAACAAGCACAAACCTAGCTTGTCAGTCAACGATAATACTATAATACTGCGAAGTGTAATGCTTCTCAAGAAAAAGAGAAACAATCACGAAACTATCCACGATGGCGCTATAGGCATGAAAAGCCGGTTTGTAGGCCATCGTTTCTTAAAACAAGTCCACAATCGCCTAAATGATTGATCTCTTGGACGCAATACCATGGCGTGCTAATTTCCTTGCGGTTGTCGCCTTCTCAAAACGAGTGTGAGACTAATCCGAGTATAGAAAAAAAGAACGCAGCTGTGTTTGCCAATGCAATTAGCTGAAGAAAAATCACAATCACTTCATTCATAGAAATCACCGTGGTGGTGAGTACAACAAATGTAAGTCACGAAAGTAAAAAATCGTTACTCTGCACGTTATAAAAAAGTTTTTTTATGCAGGCCCGAAACATTTTGACGAAGTTAAGCCCGAACCCGGTCCGAACCCTGGCCCGACCCGAAAAGCTCGGCCTGACTTACAACTCTGCGTCACAGGTGGCAGACAAATGAGTTTTCAAAAGTGAAGATCCTCTGGCGGACCAATAACCACTGCCTTAAGACTACATGGTTTTTGTGTCCAAAGAACAATGAACTGAAAACTTGAGTGTTGTTACTTTTCTTTTGTGGTTACGTTATATTATGGGCCACAGGCCGGTCCGGGCCAGAAAATAATTTATGGTTTAGCACAGGGGTTCCCAACCTGGGGTACATGTACCCCCAGGGTTACATTTGCCTATCCGAAGGGGTACATCTAAGGCTAGCAGAAGATGAGAAAAATATATTCACATATTATTTATTTCCAAATATTTATACATATATCACTGAGTATTATTTCCAAAAATCATTACA
>JGI24158J21664_10002120_pt1 | contig 23647 bp, 20 predicted proteins | sample Ectturendosymbi3_FD_21664 | JGI IMG/M metagenome (IMG submission 21664) | reverse complement strand
ACATTTTTATTTGGGGGGGCCACTGGAGGGGCCAGTTTTGCAACAAGGGGAGCTGTCAATGGTCTGTGTAGGACTTTCAGAAAGAGACCTGAAAAATTTTGAGGGGCCACTGGGGGGGCCAGGCAAAATTTTGGGGGAGAAGTGGCCCCCCTGGCACCCCCTAGTTCCGCCCCTGTATTAATCTAAACATGTTCCACGCACCAGGAGATTAACAGTCCAGACATCAGCAAGGTTTATGCATGCGTTTTTCGGCCAGTAAAAAGCCCAATGCGCACGCTTTTTAAACATATTTCACTTGAGCTCTTGGTAAAGTTTATCAATTTGCGCTCATGAAAGACAACGGTCATCGCGACGCACATGCTTTGACAGGCCTCATGTTTGCTCCTTCGGTAATAATGTTTTGATAACTGAAAAATAGGATTGATTCTGATTTCCTGCAAATTTTTTTCTTACATTTGCATTTCATTACGACATCTCTAAATTATCGCCGTCAATTAAATGACAATGATTTACGACCTAATTCCTTTTGTTAAACTGGTTCAAAAAATTTTAGTTGGAAACTACGAGCCTATTATGCGTATTTGCGGGAAAATATTTATAATTAATTTACACAATCTGCAAATGCTGTTCATGTTGTGAATTAAAAATATATTTTCAGAATGTCTGTCTAAAATCCCTGCACAAACATGAAGGCCCGCAATGGAAGACTTTCCGGCAACGGTCTGCCCAGGCCCGCAGACACGGTGGGGCATTCGGGAGCAGTTACCCTCAAATCTTTTTTGTGCCCCCCCAAATTTTGTTGTGCTCAGAAAAATTTGTTTCAAGCATATGATAAATATTAAAATCTTTCCCCCAGAAAAATGTATTTTGCCCCTCCAAACCTGGCTACGGGCCTGGTTCTGCCAAAATTGTGTCTGCAGTTAGAATATTTTGCTTTGAAGGCCATTCGGCCTGGAGATGTAGCATAACATCGAAAACGTTTTTTATAAATCACCATTAGGGGGGCCCTTGTAAAAATTTTGGGGCGGGCCCAGAGTTGGGCTGATACGGCACTGGCGGAGGTCGCGAAGCCGATCATTACGGCCAATGCAGTCTACCAAGGTTTACAAATAAGCTGTTTTTCGATACGCAATCTCTTCTTTCAAATCCCAGTAAATCAGATGTACGCGCTCAGCTACCGTGTTAACTTTATCTGAAATGCGATCCTGATGAATAGCATGAAATAGTGAAATGCGTTGAGTTTTTTGTAGGCTGTTGGCTTATTGGTGTTGATGAGAGCGGAGATGTTTATCCGGGCTGTTTCGGCGTTGAGGCCTGGCAGGCTCGATAGTGTAAACATCAGCCTACCATTCTTTCCTCCACCAATGGTAACTGCTGGATGCTTAGCGCATAGCTATTATATGCCTCCGTCAGCATGTAGAGTGAACACATTGAATTGTAGGTATTCATGAAAACCTTTTTCACCTTAATCCATGATTGAATTCTTATTATTGTTAGATGCTGCTGACAGACTGTTAGCTGAAACTGACGATGCTTTTGAGATTCTAGCAGTTGAATGCTGTTATTCCTGCACAACAGAATCGAAAGAACCGTTGCATTCACTGCTACTGGCGTTTGCACTTTCTGGCTGGTTAACAGCAAGAGATTTTAGTTTAGGCGTACTACAAAAATACTGCTTTAATCTTGGATGGCTAGCTTTACGTTTTTGCTGTGACATATTTTTTGAAAATACCCACACAAGGAAGTAAATGTACAAAATCTGGAAACGGCTTGTTTTGCTAAAAGCGTTTGACACCGTGGAAAATACTGGGTTCGCTAAAAACGCCAGCCTCAGTAGCATTCAAAGTTTTAATCATTACATAACGTAATTGTTTATCTCATTAATGCTGTCAAATTATGAATTGTTGCATTGCATGAGATTCAGGGATGATTATGATGAATAGGCGAGGTTACTGTCCGCACAGCGCTTATTTGGTGTGAGGCGAATCGGTTTTGGACGTTAATTGAAGCAACAATTCAGTTCATCTAAAAGTTTTCGTGGTTGCCCAGATTTAATGCGGAAGTACCTTTTATGGGTGCGCACAGGAAATTTATGGGACCGTTTTGGACTTATAAAACGCCTTGAAAATACCCTGGCTACATGCACCACGTTAAAACAACTGTAATACTTGGCCAAGACCACGCAAAAATTGCATGTTTAAAACCCGCTGAATTTCTTAATGCTCAGCCGAAAGTGGGTAACTGCACATCTTGGGAATTGACATTGGTATTACGGCGCTACCATGTTCATTTTGAACAATTCGTTTCGACGTCACGAACCCGTTCGCTGACAAGAGCGCTTCCCGCGAGGTGAACGATTGTCTGTGCACGATTTGTAGTGAAAATCGTTCACAACATCGAGATCAAGTTGAAGGAAGCGAAGGTCTGGAATAATTTCAAAGCCATAATCTTTCAAACTAAGACTATAGTTAAATCAAGACTGGAATGCGTGTCCAAAAGCTTGTTTTGAGAACTCCTTGTTTTGCAAGGGAAAAATCAAAACGTTCAGTCCTCAGCATAGCACAGGTAAAATTTTTCAAACCTGGACGCAATTTGGTCAACTTTATTGCAGAAAAGTCGTCGTACGATCAAAAAAAGAAAAAAAAAGAAAAAAAGGCACAGTCTGTAAACGGTAGTGATTGTTTATAGAGAAGCGAGAGATTCATCGAAGGCGTTGAACACGATGATGAAAAACAAAACAAACCTCAATGAAAGCGAGCGACATGTTGCCGGCACAAACACCAATCACACAAGGTACAACAAATGGCAACGAGCGAAGGTAGATTGGAGACCAAATGGCTGTTTCCGTTACCAGGTCGCGGATACCGTACCACAACACCAATAAGGACCAAAGCAAAAAAACACGAATCGGGAACGGAAAATTCGATGGGCAGGCACAAGGTGGCGTCAGGGGGATACAAATAAGCGGAAGGAGTAAAAAAATGTGATTGTAACGCTTCTGTTTTACAAATGTAAACACAACAGTTAGTCGATCGATGCCGACATCGAGAGTTTCCCGCAGGATGGTGAGCTTGTGCTTGGTAGACGTGAGAAAAGCAAATTTGTACGCAACACTCAGCCTGACTGGTTATTTGCAAAATGCAGATCTCGAACAAAACTCTGGGTAGCACGCCCTGCTGGCAACCTGTTACCTCGATACACCTTCAAAGTATATTTATTGCTTCAATGCAAACAAGGGGAATCGAACAAAACCTGAAAATTCCATGATTAACATTTCCGTAGTTGCGTTGGTTCAATTCGTAAACGTCAGCAGCAAATCGATAACCTCACCCAGCGACCTCAAGGGGCCAGAAAGATGCTCCCATTCGCTCGGTAGGTGGCTGCGAGCATGAGCGAGAGAGCAAGTCAATGAAATCGTTTAGGTCCTGTGTGCGGGAAAGAAATGCTTAACGCACTCCAAAAACGCAACCAAAGTCAGCGGCAATGGCACAACGTGTAAAACAATAAAAAAGAACTGAAATTACCGTTCTGAACTCCGCAATGACATCGCAAGCTCAGATTTGCTTTTCAGGTCTGCACTGATACAGGTACAGTGATACTGGGATCGGTAGGGCTATGAGAGTCAAGTGAGAGATGCCTCGATGGGGGTGACTTCGCGGTGCTCGAAGACGCGGGACTTTGCGGGGAGTAAGCAGGTGGGTTGCGAGAAGGACTGTTCGCAAAACTGGAAGACGCTGTAGTGTATGGGGGGGCATGTGACGCAATCGCGACTTGTGCTGGGGGTGAAGACCGGGTGAGGCTCAGCGGTTGGCCTCTTTCGGCCGCAGCTTCATAAGCAGATACGGGCATCGTATTGGCAGCGGCTGCAACAGGTTTGGCCTCGCGGACGATCGGTGATCCCACACGAGTGCCGTTTGCGGGCCCATAACCAGCGCCACGATTTCGTGCGTCATGCGGAACAACCAGAGAAATCCCGCAGTCAGGTTTGCTCAACGGAGACGATGTTCTCTCGCTTCTACCGCTGCTTGAGCTGCTGTAAGTCCGAGTCACAGTCGGAGTTGCTGGTTCAAGCGCCACTTCTGGATAAACAATGCCCTTTGCTTTTACCACCTTACTGGCGACGGGATTTTTCGCGGGCGAAGCGTAAGGAAGCGCGGCTGCGATATGCCGTCCATCGATAGCCACCTGTTGATGTAATTGTTGCATGTAGTTCTGGTAGAAACTCGCCATGGCATTTGCGGAATTGAAAACGTCAGGCCGCTCGTTTCCGTCGAACATCTCGGGCGTGCTCGACTTGTTACCAGGCTTTACACGACTCCACACGTCGTCGCCGAGCGCTTTTTGGAAATGGTCGTCCACTGAGCCTGTAATGCTCACTTTATTGTGAATTTCTTTCTTGTACTTTTCGCCCAACGAGCGACGAAAATGTTCCTCGATGTCGGGTGCGTTGGCGTCTGCAAAAATCCAAAAGCGTCAAGAAATGTTAAGGTCATAGCAAAGCGATGGATGCAAAATGCAACGAACGGGTTTGATGACATGAAACTGCCGGCGTAACGAGGAGGGCAAGGGGGCACAATTCCTCGGGCGCTGAATCACTAAGGGGCGCCAAAAGCCCAAACAATCTCACAAGTACTTTCTTGAATACAGTACAGTTGCTTCCGAAAGACCGTAGGTTCGAACATGGAGGCGCCGAACTTGTTTCTTGCGCCGGGCGCTATCCAACCTCGTTACGCCCCTGCATGAAACACATGCCAATTTGGCATCTCCAACCACCATCATAACCGTTCTCAAACATCAAAACAACCAACCCTTGCATAACTATAAACTTTGGACAGAATAGGCAGGTTGTCACAATCAGCCGTAAATACGAAAACCCGCAAAGCTTATCACGAAAAGATCTTACGAATATTTGTATCTATACCCTCTACAAGGAAGGATTGCCCGCATGAGCATGCAAACATTTTTTTTGCAAATTGCTTAAGCGGTCAGACCCTCGGCGAACAGCATTAGCAGGTTGTGTCGATTCTACAAAAAAAATTAATACAAGGGCTATGATTGCAAGCACTGTCACTGTTGGGTATCGGGTTTGCAGGAATATCGAATTCCATTGAACAGTTTATAACACGGTCTATTAACGTTGCCGAGTAACACAACATGCCATTCGCTTTATTTCATCCCTGTGCAAACACAGATAATCACTAAACTTTCTCGTCTTACTACCATTTTCGCTTGTGCAACCACTCATTCTGTGATGCGCACGATAGACGAAGCATAGAGCTTTCGACCTCATCAGCACAGCCAACGACAATCCTAAGAGCTTTCTGACTCACATCGCACATAACAAGATTTGTTTGCATTTTGCGGGAATTAAGCGCTCGCGCGCGGGCTGCAGCTTAATCGGCGCGACTCACAGAGCAGACCTCAGATCACATACCGTGCTTACGATTTGAGCGTTATATGCCTCGGGTGGTGGCGGCTACGGAGCGCAATGACATCTTGTGAACTTTGCGATCAACTCGTGTCACGTGTTGCGGGCTGATGTCATTGATACACATGCGATATTTACGGCTGGGACTGAAAAGCGGAACGCCCGAACCATTTTCAACTGGCTCCAAACCGGTCCAGCGGAAACTCAATTGTAGCGCGAAACAGACAAAACGTCTTCTGCGAGCAGCCAAGCGTCAACGAAGGGTGAAGTTATACCTTAACGTGGACTGTTACCGGTAGGGCGGCAGTCACACCCGTTAGCGACAGAGCAAAACGCCTCGACTTCCGTAACGGTTTTGGCCATACAGCTTTAAGGTCAACGGAAAAGGGCGCTCTCAGCAGCCAAGCGAACAGCGTCTCGTTGTGCGCGAGCCACTCCAGATTCGCACAAACATTGCGAATAAAAATTGATTTCTACGAAAACAACCCTTCAAAAGGAGGCGAATCTCACGACTACGCCATCATCATCGAGATGCGTCGCACCACAATGCTCACTGGTAAAGATAAACTGGTTCGTTTCACCGCAGCAATGCTGCCTGACTGTCAAATAACTACCGGCCTGCGGCGATTTTTGACTCTAGACTACTTTTCTTGTTATCCTGGACTTCCTTTTGAAGCATATCGCCAGGACGGGAAATCACTTTAATTTCTAATTCACCCGAGAGAGAAAAACAAAGTTCAGATTATACTCCCATTCCCAGTGTTCAGCGAAATCGCAAGTTTCGACGAAACTGTTCGGCTCAAACAGATTTAACGATTTCAACAACTTTGGCACATTATTTTATATGGAGAATCATGACGCACAGCGTAGGTGGACTTCTTAGTCAAAAAGTTCAATCGCGTCGCCTGTTGTCTTCTTACCACCGCCAAATTAATGTGGTTAGTTCAGGATTTACATAGGGAACCATAAAATATTGAGAATCAGAACGCTGGAGCATAATGGGAATCAGAACATTATGCTCCAGAGATTCCGCAATGGGTTAACGGCAATACTGGGCATAGTACACATAAACCATGCATGTGCTGTTTTCCTTCACGCTTTGTCTGAACTGACCGACCGTCCTCGCAAGATGTTTTGAGAAGAAAAAGTAATTTCAGTTGTTTAAAGACTGTACAAGCCTTACAATGCAGTTGCCTTTGTCGTAATCAATGTTTACGTCACTGCCCTATACCAACGTTGTGCCTTAACCACCCTGTGCATTGTGTGATGCATAAAACTTCGAAACGTACCACCACAACACCTGCAACGGAAAGCCGTTCAGATCATATTTCAAGGCTCGAGCGTCGATGGATTGGAGAATAAAATGCTTGGAAAAGTCAGGGAATGATCAAGAGCAGACCGACATGCGCAACCAGCATTTCACGAAAGTGAAACAGCAACGTGACACCGTCATCGGTTTACTGCCAGCTGAAAGGCTTTGCAGCTAATGTTGGCATTCTGACTGGACGCCAGCATGAATAGCCCATACTAACAAGAAATGGTAAGTGAAGCTATGCTTTTACACACCACGACTGGAATTAATGGTCAGGTCGCGAACGTGACAGCCAGTGTTCCCTCTAAGGTGCGAAATTGCGCAGTACCATCAGACCATTTGCGCAGTGAAATCTCATTTTCGCGCACTTGCAACATTACAAATGCAACGTATTCCCGCTTGAAACGCTTCACTGTTTGTGTATCGACATGACTGCACAATTGCATACGAACTAAAACAAATATTTGCTTAGTGTGACATTTTCTCACAGGGAGCACTGGTGATAGCATATATCTTAATCCTGATGTAAGCGTTGCATTGCAGCCACAGTTGGGTGGGAGAAAGCCAGGCGGTTCGCAAGTTTATGGCTATATAGTTGGAATATACGTACGCGACGTCTAGACAGCGAATCCGGCGAGGCGCGCCGGCAGTCGGAAATATCGCTCATCACGACGAATCTGCATCGCGAACAACGCAACCAACAGCTGTACCACGGCTTGTAACAATGTACCACGACGGGACAGTATCGAGCGATGATACAGCAGTGGTAATTACTAAGCAGAAGCACAGCGGCTTCGCTTCACCAGGCGCTCAGGCGAGGAATACGCAATTGAGCTACTGTGTGATCGCGCTCCTGCTCGAGTTGCATTCAGGTCTACGGGGATCGGATAGAAATTTTCGGAATGGCGGTACAACTATCGCACAGTAATGCAGAAAATAATTGTTGTGCAGGATTTCTGCATTCACACAACCGCATATCGTAAGGCGTTTTATATATAGTCCAACAGACTGCTTTTACAATCGCAAACTCATCTCCACAAAATGGAATAAATAGAATTATAACCTTTGCGCGGTCATCAAACTAATTAGCAGGTGGCTCATACACGGTTGTGTTATAGGTTATACCATGTCATCAATGTCAGGAGAAACTGTTTGAATTCAACACAAACCAGGCAACAATAATACAATCGCGCTTAATTTCTGTTATATTTAGTCTGCGGAGCCACCCACACAAAGAAGCCGTTGTGTGGGTTTTTGTAGCAAATCTGCACTGCGGTGACACTCCAACACCAAAAGCGAAGAATAGAACAAATACCGAAAATTCACTTTTTTATATAGACCCATCGTAATTCCGTAACATACAGAACGCATTTTCAAATAATCAGGCGATGTATTGGTGCAAAACTTCTTCCGTGACCAAACAGAGTAATCTGCCGTCAATCACCACAACACGAAGACGAAACAGTCGAAGCACGACGCAGATTTATCCGTCACGCCAGGCCTTAACTTTCAACGTCACAGCTTGAAGGGTAAGGAGAATAGACTGTTACTGTTAAAGTGAGGAGATACAATCACGCTTGATTTGCCCCTGAACGAGGGCAGATGTCTCCCAAGCGGTACTCGCGCGACATCGTAAATATCGGCGGAAACGAACACACCTTGAACATGTGCGTTTCTCCAGCGCGATGACGAGAAACGAGAAGTTCTGCAACGAACTGCAGGCCCAGCTGCACACAAGCACGCCAGTTCAAATCTAGAAACGCGCGTATCTGAAGCATCGCGACAAGCTCCTAGCAGCTATTCGCTCAAACCAGTTGATAAATGCGCCCCACTACGCATGTTTAACATCAAACATACCCCGGTTTACGTCACACAGGCCAGGGTGGTCCCACGCGGGTGTAAAGTACTCCAGCGGCCCTTGTTACAACGACGCACGCACCACTCGGCTACGTGTTCGGAGAAACGAGTATGCGCCGGGAAGTCTGGCGTGCTACAAATTGTGTAAAACGAGTTTGTGGTAGCTGGCATCTGATCTGCATTATGAATAGCCCTGCCGTTCTCACTATCGATCCGGCAGCTGAAATTGCAGATATTGCGCTCGAAACGACGCCGACACAGTGATCACGGGCACAAGCCGTGAGATAAAGCGGAGGAATCTGAGATCGACAGTTGCATGAATCTCGCGCTGGACCACCCGCGCTTGACGCGCAAGCCGCAATTGACCGTCAAAATCGTCGAGTCGACGCTTTGATGTGCCCGGTCGGGTAACGACGAGATACGAGCGCTTTGTCGCCAAAAGGCAAGCAACGAGGCAGCCGTGACTCACGGTGGTTGACCGATTTTTGAAGTATCGTTTCCTGAGTCACGCAACCTCCTCCGGCCAGGACGAAACAATTGCCAGCGAACTGGCAACATCGACCAGCGTCACCGCACCCGCGCTGACTCAACTTTTGCTGTGTGCCTCGAACAAACAGACCCCTATTGGAGTGCACGCACCCGGGCGCAACGCGAACTCGAGTCGGCGGTGCGATACGACGCTCGTTTCCCACTGGCGCGATTATTACCGTAATGTCAATAAACTTGAAATCCTTGTCAATATATCGACTGCCAGCTGATTGTTCTCCGAGCGCAGGCAGGGGTAGCAGGGCTAAAAATAGGATCTGGGGAAATGGCAGCCATCTAGCTTGCGGGCACTCAGCCAGCACACGCGGCCGCTTGGAACTAGGTGACCTGCCTGGCCGAAATTGGGAGGAAGCGGCCGACGTGCTGACAACACGACAAGGCGCACGTCAAGGCAATAAGGCATGTTGCAGGTGTACGGGCGAAGGAAATGTTGCTGGGCTGGACAAGCTGACTTACTAGTGCGTTTCCCTCAAGATCGGGTAAATGCCACTCGCTCCAACCGACAGTTGGGCTGCAATTAAGTCTTGGAAAGTTTTTGACGCATTACAATTTTGGCTGCGTGCCTATTTCCATGCTCGTTTCAGCAGTAACTACAGTTCCTAAGTGTAAAATCGCTCATAATCCTTCCTGACGGTTAAAGTCATCCTAAAACCTTAAATTACAGCTGTTTCAAATCTTCCTTTGCTTTTGTGTTACGCGTGGCAGCAACTACGATGAATTTAAACACCAGTGCTTTACAGTTGAAAGAGATACTTCTTAACACGATTTCCATTTTCTAATAAGCCTGCAAGGGAACAAGCAGGCGTATAAATAACGCAATAGAATTTCAGATACAAACCAGGGCTGCCAGGCTGACCTTTTTCAGAACAAATTTCCGAAATCTGGCCTCGTTTCGAGTTGGTTGGCCTACAAAATTTTATTTTTTTGGTAAATGCTATGCTAGACCGATGCCCGCTTTCTGACGTTGGTAAGATTTGAGGGACGCGGGATTTGAATTATTTTTTGCGTAATCCCTGGAAATGTGTGCACTGCGTAGTGTGTAGTAAGCACTAAGCAGGCACACCGCTTGCAGACAGGTCTGCGTCTCCGCGACAGAAATGCGACATGACGTTGAGGAAGTGGAAGGGCTCTTATGATTCTGGTCGTAAGTACAGGAATGAATGGAGACTTTCGTGCAGAAAACTGCCAATAGATCAGTGTGCAAACTGTGGCACCATTGTCCCCAAGGTGTGCAATCTCAAAAACCGTGCAAAGTCAGAGAAGCATCAGTAATGAGCTCCAACACAAGGCAAGCAAAACTTAATCTCCATTTCGAAGAAAATTTATTAAGATTTTCTTGTAATTTAGATGTTTCTTTGTGACAAAAGTAAAGCAATACCACAAAGTTTGGCTTTTTTCTGGCCTTTACACAATTGGCTTGGCCTTTTTCTGCTCCCTTTTTTGCACTGTTTGGCTTTTTATTGAAATTTTCATCTGGCACCCCTGATACAAATCATTAAACGGGAAGAGGAAGCAAAAGAGTAGAAGCAACAGGCGCGTATTCACCTGCAGTGATTTCTCGCTTTCGTTTCGTGGTGGCTTCTCTTCCAGCAAACCGGTCCATGTCGTCAGGTTCTTCTGATTTTCTTTTCAACCTGTTGGACCTCTCGCCGTCCGAAGCTCTCAACGTGCCATCACCGACTTTGCTGAAACTATGCGCAGCGCTGAGGCGTTTAACTGCAGGGCTACTTTCCCTTTTGATCTGGCGCGATTCGCTGTCTTCGGCGTAGACAGGTGGCGTCTTTGCAGATGCATAACTGCCGTAAGGGTAGGCGAGACCATGCGGCTTGGAGCCCTTGGAATGCGCCGGACTGGGAGAGTTGCGCGCCGAAATCTTGGGAACAGCAGCTGATTGGCGAGCGTGCACCGCGGAATCGCGTTCTTTTTCCGAACGTTCCAGTAAACTCTGAACAATGCCAATAGCACAATTCAAACAACTAAATAACTGATGCAGAGCGATAGCAGTGCACATGACACCAGTAAAACTAAGTCGAAGGGTGTGGGCTGAGTACAATACAGCACTTGTGAGCACAATGTGTTTTGCTCTACAGTTGTCTTTCAGAAACTAGCGATTGATGTCGATTTCTTGTTAAGAGCAACTCAATTAACGAGGCTTTCATTCCTTTCTCGATGTAGCGCTCTTTTGCTCAAGGCAGTGCATTAATAACCATTTCACAGCCCTCTAAGTTTGCTTCGAGCCGGGTTTGAACATCTAATCCAGGGGTCACCAACATGGTGCCGCCCTCGGGCACCAGGTCACCCGCACGGACCACGTGGGTCGTCCGCGGGCCTGTTCTGATAATAGTATTAAACATGATCAGTGTCTTCACATAGACAATTACGACTAATTTTATTGATGATAACATCATTAAAGATAAATTGAGAAAAATGTTTATTTCATAAAGAGAAATGTATATCAAACAGGTAGCCCTATGCATTAATCGATACCCAAGAAGTAGCTCTCAGTCCCAAAAAGGTTGGTGACCCCTGATCTAAACCCTTGGTATGACCAATTATTACTCGAGACGATTACTTTGACTGAATAGTAGACAAGAATCGTCTACGTGCGCACAAAGTGGCATACTTACACCGATAGCATTTGGCGCAAAATCAGCAGTTTTACGCGGAAAGACTCAGCAGTGTTTACCTGAGGGGCTACAGAGTGGGCGATCACTGACGGTCGCAGCGACTGTTGTTGCGGGGGCACGAGCAGAGCCATGGCGGCGTATGGTGGAATTCCAGTCAATCTTGCATACTCGCTCAAAGCAGCCGCCTGTCGAATTGCATAAAGAAAAGCCATTACGCACCTGGGTTTCTTTTTTGGCTGAGATATTTCGGTAATTTCCCCCATAATAGTATTAAACTCGCCGTGACAGTATTCACCAGCCTACCTTTTCAGACATCATAACCGAACTAACTTAATTTTTTCGGTCATTTCAAACAACATTCCGCCATGACCGAAAAAATAAACCCAGTTCCGCACTGACCTTCTGAAACAAATCTGTACAACTCGGTCTTGGATACTACCCTGGGTCGGACAAAAATCGCTATGCCATTTGCAGCGGATCAAGTGGAGACTTGGTCTTTTGCGATGCAGGTAACTAAGTTTCTACACGAAGATTTTCTTCATAGTCGCGTGGTCACCAACTATATATCAAAACTGCATGTATGTTCGAGGCGTGAAGAGAAGATACAAGCGAGCGAAAAACAGGTTGCCCGCCTTCTGATACAACGGCTTTCGGTTTTCAGAGCGACACCGAACGCTTAAACAGTGCACCGCTTTTCGTAAACATAACCAACCTCGGTTGGTGGTCGGTAAAGTTGAGAAGTAGACGCTGTCGGCAATCCAGCGGGGATGGCAGTGATGGGCTTGGCGCTGCTGGACGACGCCACTTCCGCCTGTCTGAAGTATGGGTGCAAGTACGGCGACGCTGCAGAAAATCCACCAAATGGTTGTGGAAACACGTACGGAGGAGCGGGATTGAAGTACGCAGGGTTATTTTTCTCGCCCAGACCAAGGCTTGCTTTGCTGCTAGGAACGGCGAGAAACGGATTGCCGGTTTGACTGCAGCGCGGTCCCACCCGCGGAAGAGGACTGCTGCCTCGGCGAGGTGGCTGCAGCGCAAGCGGGGATTTGGTGCTTCGCGTTCCGTTTAGCTGACCCGACAAACCCGGACTTCGGCTTTTACTTTCACTGAAGTCATGAATTGACGAGAAGTTTTCGTATGATCGCTTCTTCGTCAGCTTTCCAGTGACGGGCGGTCGTGCAGGTGAACGATCATGTGATAGTCGACGAAAACTCCCATGGTGCTCGGTGTAGGGTGACGGCGACCTACGGTCCACGCGGTCCTGGGGAGCTTTGTATGACTGGGGGTATATATCAGAACCTGCTTTGCGAGGCCTGCAAGAAAAAGGGCACGGTTGCAAAAACGTGCCAGCTCAAGATCGGTGTGAGCCTTGACCTAGTTTCGCAGTGCGAACAACACAATTACACGCATTCATCAACAGATATCACCTAGTGCACCGTTTTAGTGAAAGGCGATCTACAACCGCATATTAACCAATAAAATGGCAAAACCACAACTTCTACTAAAGCTGGACATGCCGACTTCGCCATCTAAACGTTAGTGATTTCTGAAATTAAGAACAGACGGAATTTATATGTAAAATTTCCGACCATGCATGGTCTTCAGTGTTTCTGGTTCAATCAGAATTTACCCCGGGTACCGCTTTTAAGATGGACATATGTTAAATAGAATTCTATTTGAATAAGAATTCAGGACTGAGGATGCCTAGTGTTACCTGAAATTGATTTCCTGTTAAAAATTTGCTGGTTGATTCAACACAGTCGCCTTTGTGGAGACAAGTGACTTGTGATTATCATGCTTCAAACCTTGGCACTGACTCAGGACATTTCTACCCTATTCCGGTACAACACCAACCAAGGCTTGCTTCAGCACATGGTGCATTGATCACTTGGACATGTACCGTGTCTAGTCGTCCTCATTTCCGTGGATGAGCTTATTTTTCAACATTTGCACGCCAAAGCGTACTAGTCATTACGATAAATAAAGCGCTTAATAGAAATTAAAACAACTCAAATTTTTGATCACCTATGTTCTTAGAATGCGTTTTCAGTGGTAAGCATGGAAATCGTCACGATCATTCATTAACAAAGATTAGACATTTTGCTTGATAATAATACCCTTGTGTGGTAAAAGTGAAACAATATTAGTAGAGACATGAAAGTGTTGCCCCGGTACCACAGCTAAAATGGAAAATAACCCATGAAAAGACAAGCTTTTCTACAAGCAACAAAGGAATTTTCATGTATACTTTTAGCATTTCACTTCTAAGAGTACAAGTTTGCGTTTTTGTCCAGAATCTCAGTTTTCTCTTTCCAAGACAATTTTGAAGCGATAAAACTAAGATACTGGACACAAAAACGCAAGCTTTTAAAACATGGATTGGTTTGTTGGGATAGAAAGTTGTAATTTTCGTGAGCAATCTTAAAGATTTGGTTCAAGACATTGTTACGTTTCATTTATAACGTTTTTATTTTGAAAAACATCGGGGTGTCAATGGTGATTGAAAGTGTTATTTGCTAGTTCATGCCGGATACACACAGCTGCCATAAAAATTCTAGCCAAGAAGACAATTTTTCTACCAGCTAGCCTGTAAACGCGCATGCCTGGATAGAAGGTAACATGATACACCCACTACAAATATAGTGCCCTTGGCTGCTGAACCACGTTGGAGTTAAAAAAAATTAGTCTACTTGATACGGTAGCTTAGCTTCGAGTAAACATATTATCACCAGGGCAAAGCAAAAATAGCGCATTACGTCAGCACTATTCCCGGGCTGCTTATCTCGAGGTGCGCCAAACGCAAGAGGTTCTTGGCCTTTCAAGTTTCGTATTTCAACTGGATGTCGCGATATTGCGATTTGCACGTGAGCGGCGTCTGCAGTTAAATAATGTCAAGAAAAACACTGTTGACTTTTCTATTGCGACAGGTATCAACTGGCCTGAAGGCCTAACCGCGCCTGCGAACGGCATTAATACTCCTGTAGCGCAGAGGATAAAGCGCAGCGCCGCAGAAGACCGATTAAGGAAACGCCTGTTTTGCGGAACAATACAAGCAACTGTTTATCTTAAAAACGTTGCTGTATGAAGTGCCATTCTTACGGGCAGCCAACCTTTTGACACAGAAACACATGTTTGTGGTGGTTTTGGCTCTTGCATTCCTGTGGCGCTTTAAGGCCATGCGGTTTTGCCGCTGGTGCTAACGAATACTGGCGCAAGAAAGGATAAGCAAGCGGCAGCAAACGAACACGAAAGCTTTAAACCATCGCTGCTGACATTCACTAGTTTGGTATGAACAGCCCGAAGCTGTTCAGTTAGTTTGAAAATAGTATCATCAGCCCAATCACTATTGAAACCAGTTCCAAATGGCTGATAACGTCAGCTCATGGGAAACACTGCTGCGACAGCCGGATGATCAGGACAGGTGGATGCTTATGGGGGGCGGTAAAACGCAACACACAGTTACAGGCCACACAACAAGTATTTCTAAACCACAATAGCTGCCTTGCTCGCAATGTGCACGTTCACCGCTCGTCAATGGTTGATTCGAGCAATTTAATTTCGCTCCTGGCAGTTGGTTTGCTGTACAAACAAGCTGGACAGAGTACTGTGCGCGCTCTCGCTGTGAACTACAGCATAGCCGGGTCATTACAAAACAATGCCGGTATTCAGTGGTGTTGACGTTCGAACCATGGCCACCAAGTTTTGAGGAGCAAACAGTGCATAGCAAACTGCACGCCGGAACAGAGAGATTAAATCAATGTCGTCACGTTTCCGACCAGCACGCCAGACACGATAACCGCAACGTTACATGCTGCAGTTTGATCGGCTGTGCCAGGCATTAACAGACCCTATATCAAAACCCACACATTCACTTACCGTTGAGCGAGAGCGACAAGTTTTCTTCCCGCCTCATCGGCGAGTTCCGGGTTGTCAGGGTATGCAAGTTCACGATCCCGGGAGGCTCTAGAGGGGTCCAGGGGCTGCCCGACTGAGCCATTCTTAACCGGACGCATCGTGTGCGTGGAGAGTTTGTGAACTTCAGGTCCAGGCGATTTCACAGTCGCGGTGGCTGTGCTTCCGAGGTATGCAGCCGGCATAGAAAAGGGATACGGTGCTGATAGCGGTGTTTTTTTTAAGTCCGGCGACGACGACCGCTTCGAGGGAGGTGACGATGAATGTGGCGACACCATGCTTTTCTTCAAAGCTTCGTTATTCAATGCTTCTTGATACTTTAGCAGGAAGTCTACGGAATAGCCGGGCAATCCAGGCAGAGCCGCAGTGACAGGAATGTGAGGGGGTGTACCTTTACCTCCACCCGCATCCAGACCAGCGGTAGCAAAAGTTTTGAGATACGGGTGACCTAAGAGGTTTGCCGGTACCCCAGTGTGTGGACCAAAACTGGACACACTTTCGTAAAATCGTTTGTCCTGTTCGGTGAGCGGCGCCAAAGGCGGAAACTGACTTGGCAGTAAATTTGCAGCAGCGGCACCGTAAGCGGCGAGATGCGGGGGTAGAAGCATCTGGACGTCCGGTGGTAGACTTAAACCGGGCACGTGTGAGGCGCGAGCACCAAAGAAGTATGCTGGGTTGGCGGAAAACGTAGGGCACATAAGACTTGGTAAGCCTGCTTGGGCAACGCTAGCGGTCGAAGTAGCTGCATTGGGAGAGGTGCCTGGAGAATGCTGGCGATCGTTATCGCTGTTTAGTAGCTCGGCCGGCCTGGCCACGTCTAAGCATTGGTTTGGATCGATGGCTGAGTACATGAGTGGGTGAACAAAGGGTATCATCGGATTTGGTGGAACGATGTGCGGTATATGCCCTGCGACGGCCTGGACTGATGCTAGCTGCGACGGAAGATGCAGCGACTGCTGCTGTTCATTTTCCGTTGCACAATTTGGAGAACGAGTTCGCTTAGCCACCGGCGACAAAGACCGCGTGGGCGAATCTGCAGAGGAGTTTCTATAAGCCACAGTTGATTGCTTTTCTTCGGGATAAACTCGTTGATGCAGTACTCCGTTGCTTGGTCCGTAATGCGTCATTGGTGTCTCGTCACCTGGACTTCGAACGTGCATAACGCTTTGATCCCCAGCGAGACTATGCCTCTCATCTACAGAGTAATGACAACAATCAGCGTTGTGAACCAAAAAGATTTTTTCGAACAGACCGTTGCCTAATGACACTGTTAATAGAATCATGGGTTATTACTAGGTGTAATTTTCTTGATTAACTTTAAAATCAACCACAGCTGTATAATTTCAGTCACGATTTTAGCCAAACCCAAATCAACCGTTCAATTTCAGTAAAGGTGCTATTACCACCAGGGCCAAGCAACACTTGGTACGCCAACTGGAACAGCAAGGCGAATGATAAGCACCATACACGACAAATGTATGAGTAAAGGATAAATTAAGCAAAAGCGAAGTCGACGTATTGCGCGTTTTGGCAACACCTCGCTAGCACTCGGCATATGGCATTTCATTCGAAAGTGCGCAAACCGCAGCCAGGGTCGAGACGGCTGGTCTGGTTCGACGTCAATGCGTTTAAACGATCTTTGTGTGGGTTTCCGGCAAGCGGCACGGCTGTTTCCCGCTGGTATCACACGCTATCGCAACTGGGCTGGGAAATTTAGTTGCATGGCTGCAGGTGTGACGAACAGGTGGAATTCAAGTGGCCTGGACAATCTGATCTACGAAAAGCAATGAACATGCTTGCCATCTGAAATCAGGATATCATCACTTGAGCAAAAACGAAACCTAATTGCACTTAAAATTAATCAAAGTCAAAATACCACTTAAATTAACGAGGTTATTCAAGCAAACTAACAACAAAACGCGATTCTTGCTCAAGTTTCTTGAACTTAAACCCTTCGACTAAACTTTTTTTCGTTGCGTCGACGCTTTCTGTCGCTGCTAGGTGGAGCTAATCGTCCGCCCTCATGCTGGCTTTCAATCCGTAGCACTTGTCTGAAAATCTACACTGTGCCCTTAAGAACGCGGGGCAGCAGTAATTTTAAACCAATCGACAAAACACGTCGAAGTCAAGTTCACCTGTACCTAATGCAGTTTCAAGATTCTGCAGTTTTTCAGTCAACACTGCCTGTCTTACGTGCCTATCCAGAACGTGCTTGACAACTTTTACACTTCAATCCGCAGACCAAACCTACGCTGTCACGCGTCATTCAAAAAATGTTAGGCTGTTTCTGACACCGCCGTCTCACACTACCTGATAAAGTTTCGGAATCAATCAAGGCAAAAAAAAACGTTTTGATATTTCGAGACTTCAAAAATGATTTCACACACCAGCTCACCACAGCAAGAGAGAGGTCACTGCGAACGCCTCACAGCAAAAGTCACTTCACCGACGTCCACGACAAAAACACTCATCAAATACCGCGCATTCGGCAACAGCTATTCGTGCGGTAAGCTACACTCGAAGTGCGCGTCTGGCGTTGATGCGTTCTGCTTTCGCGCGGTCACGGTCTTTTTTCCAAGCTCGCAGTGTGGCGCGGAAGCCACAGATCACGCGCGCACACACACCGCTGATCTTTTCGCAATCCCAGCGCGCAGCTCAAGCCGAGATAAATCGCGCAGCTCGCATAAACCCTCCTCACGAGTAATCGCGATTGTTCTTGAAGACTCACGTCGAAGTCACCAAATGAAAGATACTGAGCACTAATACAGTTGCGACAGGTCTAACAGTGGAACCCAGTGTATAATGGTAGCGTTACACTGGAAGCAGGATCATGGTAATTGATACGTGGTATTGGTTTTAAACAATGGGCTTCGGCGCAATGACATAGAGACGAATCAAAGGAACCCACGTGGGTTTTGTTTCACAACCACGACACGTGAGCCCTCGTTGACAGATAGCTCGGGGCAGGCAAAACCCCTCCACAGCTGGGTTTCATTACGTTGAACCTAGCTGTAAAAATCCTGCCAAAATTGCAACAGCACTTTCAAATCTAAACACACTGTAAAGTAAAAACGACACGAAACTTCGTGACTCTTCTTAGAATACCGTATCATGTAGACTTCAACGATCGCAAGCGCAAAGATCACAAGCAATTGGGTTCAAGCTAGCGAAGTTGCTCTCAAAACATCGCAAATTACAAGAACATAAACTGATAGTGTTGCAAACCTTGGCAGCGACACCGCCGAGACTCATGTCTTCGTGATTCCTCGCATTTTTACAAGTGCACTGAACATCGTTAGAGCTTACACCGGCGAATTAACAAAATCGCGACGCCAAGTTTAACCTGCACCTAAATCAACTGCAACTGACCAGAGCACTAGCATGAAATGGACTACAGTTGAACGATTGTCAATTGGAAACAGAAGTCCAGATGTTCAGCCACTGTAACTGTTATCGTTAGCATGGCCACAGCGTGAAAGAGCAGTTTTCTCAACTTCGACGTGTAAGTGTTGCACGTAGCAACTAACAGCCTCAACGGAGTTACGTAAGCAACCTATGCACCTTTTCCTTCAGTGACAAAAGGGTGGTTTTCCTCATATTCGGTGCAGAGCGATTCAGTCAAGCATGTTTTGCCGCCTGCGGCAGGCTGTGACGTCCGCAAGTCAGCATTCTGGCGGCGATGCGACACCATGCGCAACAGTCTTACATTGTCGACTTATGATTGAAAACTAGCCATCGCGAAAGTGGCGATTTGCTGATTGTGAGGGCCTCAGAACCGGCACAGATAAGACGTGTCGATAGTGCGGGCAGTGACTGAAAAGAGAACGCTGTTAATGTACTTCTTCAAAGTCAATAACACGCAGTGCGTTCGTATCAACGCTTTTACTTAAATTAATTTATAATTTATTGCGGACAGTATGTCTATAAGGGTAGGTGTTTGATAGCAGTAAGGTACGACGGGCTGATTTAGCAATGTTTTTCCAAGCTCCATTTCAAACAGATTTCCCGCACTTTCCCTTGAAGTAGGCGTACCATCTCATTCAAATATAACCCCTTCCGAAAAGCCGTCAATACGTACAACTACTCACTGCTAAGCAAATTTCTTAACAACGCATACTGCATCCTGATGAATTAGTTTGATTGTCATAAAAAAACTTGAAAGGAATTGCAGTATCTTGCACACGCCATCAAGAGTCTTATTAATCAATCGCTTCTTCGTCTGGAGCCGTATTACCACTGCCTGCGGTGACTACTGATTTTGTTAATAATCAGGGTCTTGACGCAAATGACAGTTATTGCGTACTGATGCTGTCATCTTGTGTAATTTGATAAATCTTGCGGCACGCTCTTACCGCGCGTGAGCTCTGCATGGTGGTGATTTCGGAGCGGCTGTTATTAACTCGTATTAAGATATTGGCCTGGGCGGGGCATTGCGTTCATTAGGCGCCGGAACAGCAAACGCGCTAAGTGCGACTGGCATTTAGAAGACCTCTCGGGAAGCATATTAACTGGCAGTAAGTGGCACACTATCGCAATTTTCAGCCTCGCACTGGCAACGCAAAGCGCGAAAACGCGATCCGGTGTTGCGTGGATGTCGACCAAGTGTAGGAGATGACCGCAGGTCGTTCCTGGAAACACGGCGTGTCAGATGCTAGGACACGAGCGCGCACGATATTTACTTTCAACCGTACAAACGCAGTTGGATCCGTCGGTCAAGCAACCATTTCGCGGAACTTCCAAACGCCAATTCCACACCTTCAGCAAGAATGAAGCCCACGACTCATATCATAACACAGCTCACCTTGTCGAAAGGTAGTGTGATATGACAAAAAATTGGAATGGGATTCTTTTTACACTACCGTCTTAAAAATATGAAAATGCATTGGTCGCCCTTCTTGCGTACCAGTTCACAATATATTCGATTCTTCGCCAACCATTTAAGACATCAATTTCAAGTACCAGAATATGAAGAACTTACACGATGCGTGGCATGGGCCTCTTCACCTTTCCAATGCATAATTGAATTGGTTTACAACTAGACTTTACTGTAAACAGCATTTCTAGACACAGCTTTGCTAAACAACTACACCTGAAATTCGCAAGCTTCCAGCATAACATAATGGAAATACCACCACAATACACCTTGTTTTAGGTTCAGCAGTGGCGTCTGACTCTTAGCAATCAAATGAACCCACCCTGACATAAAGCAGCATGCAAAATAATAATAATAACACCCACAACAAACGATCTAAAGTGCAGGATGTGCAAAGAGAAGGGTGGGGCAGTTACCCGCATGACCCAAGATGACAGGAAGCTTGTGCGAATAGCAACGTAGCAGCAGCAATCCACCACAGCATATGCTAACACTACGAGATGAAAACGACAGAAAATATCTGGCGCCACAAACCCAATCTTGTGGTAGAAAATAGCAAGGCCAACGCACTGTGGGACTTCAAGTTCAGGACTGACAGACAAGCTAGCTCACAGACCAGAGCTAGTATTATTACACAAGCAAACCAATAAAGGGTTTATATGTTGCAATACCAAATGACATACACAAAGTAGAAAAAGAAAGGTAGAAAATATAAAAATATTAGGATCTGAGAGTAGAATCACAGAGAAAGTTGGACATCAAAGCCAGCAACACCTATAGTAATAAGAGCTCTAGGAGCAACCATCAAGAACCTGGAAGACATCGAGGAAATTCCCAGCAAAAACAAGTTACCCCAACTGACAAAAACGGCAATACTCGGCAGTGCAGCACACATATCCTAGGAATGGTGCTTTATCACCAAGAGTCCAGGTAAGACGCTGAAATAAGAAAAAAACACCTACCTTGACACAAGAGCTAAGTGGTATGAAAACGCACATGTAATAAGGCTTAATTTAAGCATTCCAATTCAAACGTCACTTGACAGATTTACTGGCAGGTTTACACTGCAACCTGATTCATATCAAATGAGTTGATTGAATCCATCAGGGCTGTTCGAAAAAAATAAACGGTCACCTCAATTGCACCGCGGACTGGGAGCTTTTTATGAAAAACATCAAGTCTGTACGCTTCGATTAATACAAGTCACGTTTGCAACACTGCATTTGTATGCTAGATGTCAAATTAGTACTGGTGACTCCACAGAAAACCTGCCGATGGGTTGCTCAACCAGCCTCAGTCTTGTTCAGGTTTTTTCTTGCAGCAGATTTCACAAAACTGAGCGATGCTCGCTACTTTCTCATATTACACTTTAAAACATGCGGCGTTCGCATGGATGGCAGCTTTGCCTCTGTACATTGCTTGGCCAACTTTAACTTGACTCGTGGCTTTTCAGCTGACAAACGATTCAAGCAACGATAACGCAGCTCCGCGCCCCGGAGCGATAAAGAAAATGGCAGCGCGCGCCAGTGGTTTGCGCAACCTGTGTGCGCGCCGCTGTCGAAACCTCCTCTCTGCCACGGGACTCGTGATCGACCTAACGGACGAAAAAAAATCTTGGCGCAGCGGAAAAATTACCAACAGGTTTAGTTCACAACAAATCAGTGTCTACGAAACATAGACCGTCGAGCGCTTTCATGCGAAACGGACGGACATGTGCGAAACAAAAACTTCGTCGATCACTTCCAACTGCGGAACAGGCGGGGCGAAAGCACTAACCGGTTGAATACCTTATGGATAACTATTAACATAGCCTGATCCGTAGCGACATCGGCTAGTCTTTCCGAATTCGTTAACGGCAGAGGTTTCGTGCCGTTTGCTCCACAGTTACTGAAAGAACAGAAGATTCTGTACACGAAGGGCGAAGTGCGTCGCTGACCAGACAACAATACGCACTTTTGGAAAGCTATGATTTGAGCAATAGACAGGTACAGCTAATAACCAAGGCTGGTCACCGTTATTGTTACCGAAACACGCAGTTTGACGTCAGGTTACGTCACAGTCAAACGATAAACCCGGGACCATTGTGTGGCGTTGTTCGTGAGGCAAAAAAGGGAACTGAAAGGTGGAAGTTCGCAAAGGTCAATGACCATTGTTACTGACAGCGGTTTGACCGCTATGTTACTGGTCAGCTCGACGACGAAACGACTGTATCAACATCTGGATAAGAATAAAACTAATTGAATTTATTCCAACAATAAAGTTCGACACTAAAGGCCGCGCTTCCAATGCTAAAACATCTGGTACAGCCAAGCAATGCCAAGACGCGTCGGCGATGAGCACTAAAAAAATCGATACTCGGACGAGAGGGTTTTATTTGCTGTTGGGAGTGGCTGACATCAAATAGTTGTCTCAACAGCTGAGTGTGTCTGACGCACACGACACAGTTCTAGCAGGAGAGCATATGCGGCGCACCTGCACAGCTACTTATCCGCTCAGCAAAAAATTCCGCTGCGGTGTTATTCACCAGGGTTGCGCCATCGCACACCGCGTTCCGCTTTTAATTACAACGCTGATCCGTCAGCGTTTGATGCCGCGCTGTGTTTTACAGCCAAACACCATGGATGTGCGATCCATGTCGCGGTTTGCAATGCAAGCCCATTATCGTCAATGCCGCCCTCTGCGATCGCAGCGGTCCTGCTGCTTGCCACGCCTTAATCAAACCGCACGTTTGAAGTGCGGTTGCCGAGGGCAACAACGAAAATGCAACTTTTCGAGGGAGTTGGTGACTGTGCTTAGGGGAGTTTATACATGCGACACTGGGAGTAAAATGGACAAAATGAATATAGGAAAACACGATCTATCATTACGCAAGGCAAGCCGCGATTCTACAAACTACCCGGTCTAGAACAAAATTTTTCCGTAATGGATCGCCAAATCGTCATTATAATTATTCGCATGTGGTCTAATTTCGACTGTACGTTGAGTATGCTGTAGAACAGTGGTTCTTAACCGGGGGTACACGTACCCCTTGGGGGTACGAAGCACTGAAACAAGGGGTACGAACCACCAAATTTTTTCTGGGATACACNCCC
>JGI24158J21664_10002119_pt1 | contig 23649 bp, 20 predicted proteins | sample Ectturendosymbi3_FD_21664 | JGI IMG/M metagenome (IMG submission 21664) | reverse complement strand
TTTCTCCACTGTAGGGTAATTTGGATTAGAAAACATTAGCATTGTCACCTTTGTGCATTCAAATCAAGTTGGGATGGGACAAATCAGTATTACTGGTGTAGGTTGTGATGAATTTAATCTGTATTTGTCCCATGTCACGCTTAACTGAGCACTGCAATGTGAAGGTTTTTGGAAGCATCTGGTTGCCGTTTCTGTCAGAGTTAAGAATAGGTTGTGCTTTTCGGGTGACACAGGTAACGAAATATTCTTGTTGAAGCTGTATATTTGCTTCTGGTTCCTATTGAGAGCTAATAAGCAGCCTTTTGTGCTTTATGATGATTACATTCTATTTTTGATTGTTTTTTCTTGTAGTAGCGGGACATACTGTAAGAGTATATGTCCCTACATTATTTGACGCTGGTCTATTTTTGCCCAACAGTGTGAGTTATGCTAGATTTTGCAGAATAGCTAGCATAACATTTTCACTTGATGAGGCAGTAAAACATGTTTTTCCTTCGGTGAAGTCTGCAAAACGTGGAATGAAGGGTGTAAGATGTGGAACAAGACTATGAACAAGATGTGACGCAAAACCTGGCTACGTGCATGACACAACAATTTTCCCTGAAAAGGAGATTTTTGCCTAGATGCAAAGTTAGTGTGAATGAGTGGTTACAAAAGTGTCCCGATCATTCACAATTACTCATCAGGGATGTTTTGGTGTTTGATTGATTTTTTACATCCAGGAAATGCCGTTTCCTGCAGTTAAGACTTACAAATTTACCACGCATTCAGTAGGTTACAAGGAACGTTCAGCGGAAGTCTAATCGATCATGAACATGCCATTTTACCATTTAGAAGTAGACGAGTTAGAAAGCGTTTTAGTGCTGCAAAACTGCTACAATATGTGGATGAACACATTCGCAATGGAAGGTAAATTAAGAAGGCACTTCGCCCTACGTGCAGAAAAAAAAAAAACTTCACGTGCCAAAAGTGCGTCCTGCCTAACCTGTATTGTTTTTTTCACACCATATCACACCTAAAATGATAACACAAGGCAACCTTTGCCAGGAAAATGTTTTTTTTATTGCAAAACGTGTTTTTGCCATTGGTTGTCTTTGTGTCTTCAATACTGTTGGAACATAGTTATCCCAGGATGCAATGCTTAAGGGACAAAAATGCCCATTTCCGGTTCATACATTCTGTAAAGATATAACATAAGATTGAAATTACTTTGTTTACTTATTCATAAAACAATGCTCTCATGCCAAAAATCCAATTTCAAATCGATTTGTTTAAAATCAGTATTGAAAGGTGCGACAGCTTGTTTTGCACCTTCATGTCACAACTAGTACCCTGACAATTCTACTTACATACTCCAGGGCTGTCCCCACCTCATGTTCACAGGATACTCATGGTTGCAGATAATGAAATGTTCTTCGACTTCCGGAAGCAGCAAACATTTTTATTCAAAACGGTTACCTCTTTTGCTTTTGCGCTTCTGTTTGTATTAGCACACTTGTAATTGACCAGATTACTGTAAGACGTTTCCTGTCTTTTGGATACTTGCAGTCAAACGCAAAACACGATATAATTCTCTTTTCCGATGTCGCTTGCAAAAAAGGACAATTCTGTCCACCTTAAAACTGGATATGCGACACAATGTGAAAATACACTTGTTAAACCTACGCGCTTGGTGCGTAGTAAGGTTGTCCCATTAGATGGAAGAAGAGGATAACGAATTTGATTCGCTGAACATGAATTCAATATCGTCAGTATGAAACCTTAATCTGCTACATGTCTGCGCTTTGCTTTATGGAGCTACCCTCTACGTAAAAGTTCCACTTACGGCCTAATCGGATCTGTTGGCCAAAGGTGCAAGCACTGATAAAGGCACTTACAGATTTGTCAGCTACAAGAGATTTCAACGGATATTAAGTTTCATTGTCAGCAAGCGCAATGTTCGCTTACAATAATGTTTCCTTGTAGCGACATGCACAAGACAAGAACAGTGCCGGCGGAAAGTTTTGATTCAAATGCAAATTTGACATGTCTTTCAAGGAATGGAAGTAGATGGATATTTCGGGTACAACTTCCCTTCTAGAAAATTGCCTTTTTTTGCGATTAACCGGCTGTCTTCACTGCAGCCACCTCCTCCCACATTACAACTTCAAGTGCTTCTTGCATGTGGACAATTTGAATTCCATCATTTTTGCACCTAAACATACGCTTTCAAACGTCGGTCTATCAAAAAACAAATATCAATGAACTTTTAGTGAAGAAGAAATCAAAGTGAAATGTACATGAATGAAGAATACTTTCAGAGAGAGTGTTGAAAATATTTGAATCTCTCTCAAATTGTTTTGGAGGGTTTGCACGAATTACTCAACTTCGTGTTTCACAAATCATCGCATGTAACAAGCAGGAGTGGCTACGCCAACACAGGAAATGAAACTGAGGCTACAAAAATATTTTCAAATGTAACATAACAGCGCAGCAGTGATTCACATTCGGCTTATATTATGCATTCGTTGCGACAGCGATCATACATTTGACATAAGCCTGACGGATGAAACGAACTGTTCAGGTGATGAAATAAGTCATGGGAAACGTGCGTGAATATGACATCACTTGCTACATTAGCAAAACACGGTAACAAGTATCCACAAAGAGGCATGCAAGCTGAAAACCATAAACTTGCATGACACTTAATTGCGTAACATACGCAGGATTGAGCACGAACTGCATGGGGAGTTACAGTACGCCACAGTATCCTATCCTCTTCTACTGTAAACTGTACAGAGCAATTCTTGAACACCAATTTGCACGAATAATCTTGTTCGAAAATATGCAGTGCTCAGCTATAAAAGTGCAGTTTGGGGCTTAGCTGCCATTGTACCCCACTGCTGGTCTTTGATAGCAGTGGCTTCATGTTAAGATATGGAGGACCTGCAACACGCTTCACATATTGCTGCATAAAGCAGGCAAAACAAAAAACGAGATGGATGCTTGAATATCATTTGTTTTGGTTTCTGTACACACCAGTTGTCTTTTGAATCACTCTGCGTATTGAGAGATTTAACTTTTAATGAAAAGCCAATAAATGGGAACTAATGGTGGACGACTTGGCAGGTTAACAAAAACATTTTAGATTCAAAGCAGATATCCCAAATCAATAAACCTGTTTTTGCTGCTAGAGTTCTTCAGATAAGATCGTATATTTGAGGCCTACACATCTACACCTTCATTCGGTGAAAAAAATCGCAAAACGGTTTTGCATTCAGGAAGTAATTTCGACAAAGTAATTCAGTTAGGCAATTGCTTTCAAAACTCATTAAAAGAAAATATTTCATTAGTAAACTGCTGAAGGAAGAAGATATGTTGAGCAGCTTTCTTTAAATAAATGTCTAGAATTTCGCGTCCTTTAATTGTTCTTTGATTAAACGTAAATGAACATTTTGCGTTGATGTGGCAAAAATGCCGTAGTCATTGGTGTTTACGTTTTCCGTCTCTTCTTTTCGAATTTCATCTTTTCGCCTCGGGTATAACATAAACTGAGTCCTGCAGAGAAGGACAGTGCTTGTTAAAGATAACCTTTAAAAGAAAAGAAAAGACTATATTCAAACGAAGTTTAGGAACAAGCTGTGTTAGTCGAAAGCAGTGTGCCATCTAAGAAAATTTTGCACAGAGTAAATGTTGTTTTTAGTGCGCATGCAATTCCGCAAGTATGTGGACACAGCGAAGCGTTTCAATCAGTAAAAGGTGAATACGACATATATAGGATATGAAATTTGGAATGTTGCAAGTGCGCGAGAATGAGATTTCGCTGTGCAATTAGTCTGGTTGTACTGCGCGTTGTACTGCTCAGCTGCGCAGTTGCGCACCTTAGAGGATGCACTGATTGAAAGCATTATTTCCACCTTTATTTTATACTCAGCGCTACGTTTATATGTGCGGCTGGACCATCCTCACCTCATGTTTACGGCATCCTCAATGGTTTCAGGCAGGAGGACGTCCTTTGATTCAGGAACCAGCAAATACAAAGCACTGGCCAGAAGCAATAGGCCTGACGTTATCAAGCACGGCTGCAAAACGCTACCAGATTCACCTGAAGAGCTTATGTTGAATATATAGTAATTTTGGGGTTTTCACCATTGCCTTTTTAGAGTGCTGAGCATTTATTTGTTAGTGAGTCAACATCCGCACGAAATACCTACACTTTTTAACAATAGTCGACATTATACAAACATTTTTTTAAAAAGTAGACCGCATGTGCCACTAAACTGGACAGTTTTGATTATGCGCAGGTAATGAATTGATTACATCGTTTAAATATTGTATGCAAATGTTTTGCTTTCCTTTTATCGATTCATGATTGTTGAACTCACAAAATATTGCACAAAGAAATCAGAAAAACAAAACCAGTGATCACTAGTCGCAACGTTTCATGTGCATCATAAAGCTGATAAAAACATCTGAAACAACGCTAAATGTTTTCAGCAAAGATATGCTCGTAAAACTAAAAAGGTGATTTCTCCGGTATATAGATCTACAGAAGCGTCTGTCTAATACCGGATGTCCACGGGAATGGTTATGCGTGTGAAAATTTTCATGTAGTCTAGTGTTATTCGATGATGTTCAAATAATTGTTGGCATCGAAAAAGGACTTCTATGTTGTAGAATGCGCATTGGCAGCAAAATGTCGTCAAATCAGCCAGCAACGCACAACACTCAATTGCATTGTAACTTATAGTCTCTCACAGTAGTTAGCCACGTGTGAATAAACTTTCCGATTAAAATTATTGTGCGACATTAAAGAGAATTATTGAGATTTTCATCAAATACAAAATCACCCTCTTGCTTAGCCTACCTCTATTCATTTCATAACATTTCTTAGTCTACATCGTGCCTAGTTGGACACTTCAATTTCATGAAACAGTTGGAAATTGCAAAACCAATTTGTTCTTTATTCTCGTCTTCGTCGTTTGAGCCAGTTTTTCAAACCACTGCTTAGCCTCACTGAATTTCAGGGTAGGTGTTGAGCAGCCATTCAACTTTATCATCATCGAGAACCGTCAGGTTGTACTGCTATTGCTTGCTATTTACTAACATGCTTATTCGGAAGTTGTCATCGCGGACCTTGAAATGTTGAAGCAATAAAGAAATTGTTCCGCACGATTACAAGTTGTCACTCCTGGCCATCAGCTTCAACCAAAGCATTTCTTTAGCAGTGGTCAGCGTGCATACACAGTATGACGGAAAAAAAACAAACACAACCATCCTGCGGGTGCCTACTTCATTATTCGCTGAATTCGTCTCTCGCACAACGAACTTGGATTGTTTGACATGGATAAGCAAATGTTGGGTAAAAAATGCCAGGATTGTTGTTACTGTAGAATGCATTGCATAAATCTTTTTAACACGGAAGGAGTAACAACTGAGTGCAAAGTAGAAGTCGTGATATATTGTTTTGAAACACTGTTTTTACTCCGTGAATCCACTTTTGCCTCAACAACTAAGGATTAACAGTTTTTCTATTTTGCAGTATAATGTGGACCTGATGCTTGACAATAATATGTCATAGTATACCCAGCGTTTAATCCACTGTACAGTGGATACGCGTGCATAATGTGGCATGTTAAACTCTCAAAATGTCATGCAAGTTAACAAGTACAAACAAAAGGTGACGTACGAGATAAGGCGAAATTTTTAAATTATATCAAAAGGCCTCGAAGCTTAACGTGACAGTCCATTCTAGACGTTTTACTGTGTTCTGGATGTTTTATTGCATTAAAGACGTTTTATTGCATGCAACTGTAGATGCTTTATTGCATTCTAGTTATCCTTCGGTGGTGGAGTGAAGAGATATCCAGATGCCAGCCAAGGTGCTATCACTAAATGAGAACCAGTTTGTGAGAATTTACGTCTGTTAAGATTTGGTTGCAAAATGCAGGAAACGATGTAGCGAAAGGTGGTTTGATTTTGTTAGTACTTGAGTTTTGGACATGTTAAATATTATTTACCATGTTCATTTAGCCTAGCATTTTGAAGTTGATAGTAGGTAGATAAATATGTTTCTGATTGGATGGACATTTTGAAGATTGACGCAGTGGAATTCAATATTTTGAAACTGTTCAATAGGACATTTTTATTACGTTTATGGTGCACCACCGTCACAGCACCTAAATCATCCACTCTCAACCTCAGTCTCTTTTTTATCATAAATTTATACATATGTATCAGAACGGCGAGGACACCAGAACATCTGTGAAAAGTTATTACCCGACGTAGATGCGAGCACAAGCAACTGCACACACACACAGTAACAGCACCACAATTCCTAAACTGCCTTCGACGATCGTCCGATCAGAGATTTGTTTAGGGAACAATGTTCCCTCTAAGCTGCGCGCCTGCGCGGCTGCGCAACTGCTACGATCCCTCTGCGCAGTTGCAACAATGCTTAGCGCAGTCTCCACTACTTGCTAACCGCCCACTGTAATGGATTTAATAACTTCTGCTCAGCAAAACTGTGATTCAGCGCAACCGCTTGTTTTTCCGCGCAGCATTATTGAATGAAGCGAGCGCACTGACCACTATGCCACACGTCCTGTATGTCATAAATATTACTGCTGAATCCTGCCGCATAATCGTATTGAACTGAGAGGAGAGCTACATCAATACCTTCGATATTTCTGACTGAAGTTAAGCCTTTGAATACGGGTCTGAGAAATCCTGACAGGAGGTGAAAATACAGTAGATATTATGCATACTGATCGTAGAAAGCTCACAACGCGTAACCGTACTAGAGGACATTACTTTTGCAAATTTCGGCAAAACCAGATATGTAGAGTGATTGCAACCCAGGGTTTGCGCAGAAATCCCTTCATTAAAAACAAAAGGCTTGTTGTAGATTGCGAAGTCGCTACGCCTAGTCAGCGGACTTTGGCTTATCTGGTGGAAAAAATGAACGAACCATTTCTGCATGCAGTAATTTCGCGTTTTGCACGACAATCAAGAAAGAGCAAGTTGGCGCCAACATGAAACACGGGACAACAGGTGGGAAAGAATCTGACATATCAACGCGAATTATTTTCTGGAATCAAATCGTGGCATACTGAAAGACAATCCGTTTATTATTATTACAATGGTGCATCCACCTCATGTACGAAAATAACCACGAAAAACACGGATAGCGTGCTGCACCCAAGTGTGACCGTTGTTCTATGATTGAATACATCAGCTCCTTTCAGGGACAAATCCACTGTGCCGTATGCACACTGTTTGCCAAATCCGTAACGATTTCATATGTAGCAGGCAACATAACATATAACATATAAAAGAACTGATGAAACGTGCGCCCAAGGTACAAAGGCAATTTACTGGCAATATTGTTATCAGGTCAAAGGCGGCAGATGACTATGTTTGACAGAATGCAGTGAGCGCAACATGGGTGAATGAAAGATATTGGTGCGGTTTATATGATCATGCAGCATGAGGAATNTTCAAATGGTTGAGCTATCTTCTTCTGATGGCAAAATTCTTTTGCATGAGGTTTGTNAAGAAAAATGACTTCCTTCAACCGCTCTTTGTCAAATTTCCGCATTAAATATATCGCGAACACTTCATCTATCTCGCGAATTTGCATTCGAATTGAAGTATTGGTGAGCACCGCCATTCCGCCAAGAAGTTTCTCGGGATGCCCATTAGTCTTTGCGCTTATAATCTTCCTGCCAGTTCGTAAATTTACTTCTATGCCAAGGTGCGGGTTTCGAGGTAAATCTAAACGGTCAAGATTTATATTCAATTGCAGTGGAGCTTCTTCCAACTCGTCTTCGCTGTAGCGAATAGTGAAAGCAATGGCAATGAGATGTCGAGACCTCTCCTTTGGAAATTCGTAGTGGTCCGTTGCCTGGACTGACACCTCGTGGTAATTCATGTANAACNTTTTGTAAAGATTATTTAGAGTGAATCGGGCAGCACTCCAAGGTGTCTTTATTTTGGTGCAGCAGCTTTCATTGATTGAAACTTTGGTGATTCTCCCAACTGCACTCATTCTCTTGTCATTAGCAACGAATACGTTGTGTGGTTTCAAGTACTGCTCCAATTTCCAAAAATATCCGGGACCATCAACACGAGACTCAACAAACATAACGTTACCTCCACTGAAAAGGAGACCACAACAAAACACAACAGAAAAACTATGAGTTTCCTTTTCAGAATCCATATCTAAGTGTACCGCCATCTGTGAAATATCGAAGATTCAATTCATAGAAACGGTGATTCCTTAATTCCAGAATGGAAAGGTGAGCATCTGTTTTTTTTTGTTTTTTTTGAATTAATAACATGTTCAAACCTGTCCAAACATGCGCGTGCTCCCTGTTGAGGTTATAACAGCAAGCTCGCCGCACCAACCGCTGATTTACAGCAACGTTTCAGCAGTTTCACTGTTTAGGTGAGTAGCGACGTAGAAATGATGCATCGGCCTTATTTGATACACGTTAATAAAATCACACCCGAAGTAAATTTCTTTTGAAATATGCTGAAGAAATACCTTTCAATAACTACAACCTTTGTGAAACATTCACCTTACATCTACACTCGTTAATTATAGTTTTTCCAATAAAAAGTTTCTACATCTGGATAGTCAAAAAAGTTCGGCATATGTGCCTCCCACACGGATCAATATTTCTTATACGGCTAGTAAGCATCCGTCAAAATTGCTAGAGCAACGGTTTGAAGCTGCAAAAGCAGAAATGTTAAACTGTTTCAAATAAAGAAGCTGTAACACTCCGGCGACCGCTTAATCAACCAACATGCCTTTTACCTCGAGGGTAATTCTATTCCAGTCACGCTCCCGTCAATTCGATCTAAAGCCTTGACAAACCAATCAAAGAAAGCACCAGTAACAAAACGTGCTTCTCGAAAAGAAACCTGTGTCATAAATTCACACCAGACTTCTCCATTTTGTTTTCGTCACATTTTTGCATTCGTCGCCAAGCCATTTGGGAGTATGGTAGCATATTTGATCCAAATGCATTTCATAACTCAAAATCGAACGGTGTGCATGTAAATGGAAACAGCTTTCACAGTTAAGATAAGTATGAAGCATTGTGACTAAACAAAGGCAGGCGAGCAGCCAGCATTTCCAATACGGGGAGTTAACGACCACAGAGTCTCAGCATTTAAATATTTAATGCCCCTTGTTTTCAAAGACTCATCCCAAAACCGTGCATTTGTATGGCTTTTCTTGCCTGATCAGTTGTGTTCAGATTTAAAATGGCCGATAATAACTCTACTTTCATTGAATCGATGAGTTTTAAAAGTATTGGTAGTCAAGTTCCAAGGTTCTAATTTGACTTAATGCCACCATTTTCTTGTAGAGCTCTCCCGCGCAAGTGCTTGTGAAACTCTCGTTGATGCATTGCACAATCTGCAGTATACCCATTGCAGACAATATTGCGATTGAGCAAGAAATCATCGTGGCCACCTTGCAATGGCACTTATTATATTCATACGCTCCTGATTTACACCAAGACACGTTCAATCGAGGCCGAGTAGCGATTTTGCTCTTCGACACTGACTTCCGAAGTTGGCCTTCTGCAAAAATTTCTCGCATATAAGACGTGGATCCTGTTGTCGTCCGATTATTAAGCGACTAATTGACCTATGCGTGTGATAAACGTAAACACTAGAGCCTCTTGATAATCTGTAAAGTGTTTTGGCTACCTTCGACTGATTCCGTAAAATCTTTGCAGCAGTTTCAAACCTGCTTTGTTGAAATTGCAGTCCCGTCGCCACGGGGAGGATTTGGTGGGCTTAGCCCATCCAAACAAAGCTCCAATCCCCCCAAATTGACATATGAAACAATGAATTAGTAGCATTTTTGTCAAATTTGAATCTCAAACAAGCCCTGCAGGAACGCAAAGCCCCCTATTGGCGACTTTCTGGCGACGGTTCTGTGAATTTGGTTTGATAAAATTCTCTTAAATTTACTGACGTCGTTGAGATATACAATGGAATTTTAAGAAGTAAACAGTTAAAACAGCATCGCCACGCCATTATTACAAAATTTATTGCCCACGCTCAGCTGCATGTAAAGATAGCTTAGCACCACGCGTAATTAAAATTTATAGAAATCACGAGTTTCTAGAAACCACAATAACTTGTTTGCGGAATTTCAAGACCGAATGGGAACTAAATTGAGTTTAGTTTCTTTGTGGTCACATGCACTTTATCCAGAAAACAGATTGCACGATATTTGTAAGCAATGACGGTGTCAATAACCTCAGAACTAACAAAAGGAAAAGCATCTGCTCCCTACATGAAGTAACTATTCTGCTGACCCTTATTGTTGCAATTGAATTATTTGAAATTTTACTGTCTGATAGGGTGGCAATCTACATCAACTGAAAGTTAAAACAATTTGAGACTATGCACAGGTCTGACCATAACTACTTGAAAGAACTGAATTTTTACTAGCCGGCAAGGTAGTGGAAAATCAATGAAGAAAAATTCAAGGCTCCATATCATTGTGAGTGAACCTTCACTAAACAAGCTATCACAAATAAATAAAGAAAATGAATACTGTTGCAACTGATGTTACCATGGCGTTTTAAACACATATTCGAAACCAAATCGCTCAAGGTTGCCCGGTTAGCATTTTGAATGCCAAAATAAGGAAACTTTGCCCAAAACTTTACTTAAGTGATTCAGTGTAAGAAAATGTTGTTTTTTCGTGTAAGTTATAGTTTGGCATGTTTTTGGCCTTTTTATTATTGTCGTTGTCAGCAAAAACATTGCTTGGCTATTTTCTAAACATGTCTGCTTTGAGATTAAACCCATAATTTGTTTTCATCCTGTCTGGCAGATATTGAATTTTTGGCAAATTTTGTCTAGCGATTTGACCTATTTGGTCTGACCTGAGAAAACCTAATAGTTTTTTTTTGTGAGACACGTGTAACAGCACTTTGTAATAGATATTATGTGGAATTTGACGCATCTAACATTTGGCCTGAAATTGTTCCTTACGTAATTGACCTCATTGATTGCATTTTCTGTTTCATGCTCTGTGGTCATATCTTGTGTTAGAGACTAAAATTCCTGTGGTATCTTTGAAACGTACTTAAATTGTTCACAATTTTACTTATAGGTTTGCTTGGAATTTACAGCATTGGAAGTGAGTAAAAGACGTAAAATTGATTTTTGGCAAACAAACTGTTGACTCAACTACATGACTTTTGTGATAATTGATTCTTGAAATGTGAATATGTGCACATCCGAATCATCGCAATGTTGTGAAAGTGGAACATGACAGGCAGATTCCTCAAAAGCTTTTAGAAAACCCAAAGCATTCAATTTGTACAGTGTGAAGCTTAATTTTTTCATAGTGATATTTGAAACTACTTAAAAATTATTTTGATTATACAGTACGTTTGCGTTTTTGTTTCAGATTTCTGTAATTGACATAGATCAAAAAATAGATTATACCTGCAGTAAAAAAGAATTTAAGGTTTTGTAAAACCTACGTTTTTCGTATAAGTTGGAATTTTGTCTTTGAAAGAAGGATTACAGATTTGCAGATCAGTTTTCGGTTGATTAATTTTAAGGCCGGCAATTCATTTTGGAAGAATTTGTATAAGCAGCCAACCAACAACAGAAGAGAGCAATAACGGATATGCAGCCCTTTTTCTGTCCCATCTGATAGCAACCTGTGACTGTACCATCCCTTTCATTGGGATTCTCACAACACTAGTAAGACAAACTACGTTGCATCACGTGCATCTCTAAGGACTAGCCACTGTACAGCAGCGGCTAAAACACCAAACTTGGTCCAATCAAGTGGGGCATGGAGAATCGGGTTACCCCGATGTTGATTGCCACCTAATGAAAGACGCAACTATCTCATTTTATTAGATTTGCATCATTACGTCATGGCACTAAGCTTCTATGTCTTTATTGATTGTACTTTAGAAACACAACAATGGCCTTCGATTTCCTGAAATTCTTGCTATATGACTTATGATTGCTAACGACTGGGCATGGTGCAAATTTCAAACTTTTTTGTTAATTTTCGTGACAGCAAGGCCGAAGCCTGAATTGTGCTTCTTGCCGGGGCGGTTAAGGTGAACGCTCTTGACCAAGGAGCGCTACGGTAATTCACTCAGTGGCCGTGGATCGTGCACCAACCTTCTAATTGAGAGGCGGACACTTTACCACTGAGCTATTGCCGCCCCCATTTCAAACTTTGAACTATTTGTTTGTTTGCTTATAAATATCCATTATTGCTGCGAAGGTATAGAATACATTTGTGCTTTTCCCGCGTTGTGTGATTAACTTGAACCACGTTTGCAGTCATTGATTTGGAATCATTGTAATGACAGTTTCTTTGATTTCCTCTATGTTTAGTGAAAATTGGGCAGATGCATCGTATTGTAAGACGAGCGAAAACGCTCACGTATCGCCGACACCTCGAGTCACTTTTCAAAAAGCTGACATCACGCGTCGCACTCTTCAGGCGGATTGCAGGCTAGGGTTAGGGTAATGGGACAACAACGTTGCGAACTGGCACTTTAGCCCTGGTCCATTAAACAACTGTCTACTACACTCCCGCCTGGTGCCCCAGTGCTCACACCCGTCTCGTTGATCCTGTCATGAACCACGTCTTGGGAAACGTGACCGGATGCCTGCGTCGTACACCAGCGGACAAACTTTACATCCTTGAAGGCAAGAAACATGCTGAGCTTCGCCGCAAATGAGCTACAGTCTTTCTACGCTCACCTGGCCACCGGGTGGGAATGCACGGCATGTCAAATCGAGAAATCCATTTGTTCCCGCCGCACAACAACCCATCAGTTCATCTGACGACAATAACACATCTGCGACGCTCTGGGCGAATCACCGATGGAATGCGAAGTGGTGGAGAGCACTGTGAGACTTCCTACTTTCATCCCAGACATCTGCACCAACACTCCTGAAATGGTCCTAGCCAGAACAGCGTGGGCCCGGATTAACCGCCTCCGCACCGGGGTCGGACATTTCCGCTCCTGCTTCTACAAATGGAGCATGGCACCTTCTGCGGCTTGTGAGTGTGAAATAGAAGCTTGAGAGTGTGGCATAGAACAGACCGTTGACCATGTTGTCCGTGATGTTTAAATCCATCGACCCCTCTATGGAGTGGATGGCCTAGGTGCGGATTACAAGAACTGGCTAAAAAGATATACAATAAAGAAGCGAAAAAGGGAAAAAATTATGAAAAGATGTATTCCGCGAATATCTAATCAAATACGTGGAGATGAATTGTTGGCACAATGACCAAAACAAGATGAGGTAATACCTACGGAAAGTTATACAAGTGCTATTCGAACAGATGTGAAAATTACAGTAAACCTCATTGGTCACGACACATGTTTCTACAACGCTGTAACAAACGTTGACTGTTGAATGAAAGGTTTATGAGCAAACCTTTGTTCGAAATGAAGCAAGCATTGGCTTTTTTGGAGAAATAGAGCATCCTGTCAACAAAACCCACAGCGATATTCACAAAAGAGTAAACACAATGTAAACATCACCGACCGTAGTGGCTGGTGCTTGTTTTTTCGTCAGAGGTTAAACGCCTTAGCATCAAGTATAATTTACAGTAAAATCTATTGATAAATAACTTAGTCCTAACCGCACATTGGTCGACTTCTCGCCTCCACACACGATGTAGCAGCATAGACATACTTTATTTGGATGCTTCCAACCAAAACGAAACATTTTTCCAACTCATGCATGAAAGATTCTGCTTTTCACAACATGTTGACGTAAGGGTCGGAATTGTTTCACTCTTCAACGGGAAGGCTTTTGCGTTTTGGATCAGATCAACAAATAAGAGGNAAAATGTAATTGAAATCAACACAGTTTGGAATCACCACGACGTGTTTGAAGGAAAATTTACATCGGCAATTTNCTTGGGAAATGCAGATCTGCCAATGCAAGATGTGAAATTGTGAGCAAATCTCNAAACAACCTGAACCTGCCAAGAGGGTAGGGGTAACAAAAATACAAGCATTGCTAAATGATTTCAGAAAACGTTAGTTGGTGATTAATTTGTAACATGCAGTACGTGGTGAAATAGGAATATGTTGGTAAGCAGTGCACGGAGTTGTGTAGATACTTATTGCGAACAATATGGCCACAAATATCGAATACATCATTGTGTTCAAAATTTCAGCTCAGTCGTAAGCCATCATCAGGGATATAAATACAATAAATCAGTTAGAGTTAGAAAGAAAAAATGATACAATTTGAAGGCTTTCCTATTTTATTACGTCATAAACACCAATATGTATTAAAAAGCAGCAAAGGGGTAGACCAGCATCGGGGAACCTGCAGTATTTACTATCACGGGCCGCATCAAATGTGCATTATTGCTGGCAGCCGCAAAATCTATCAATTATATCCGAAAGTTCCAGCTTCATCTGACTATGAGGAAGAGTGACTTCTCTTGAGTTACTACCTAAGTACCTGCTTATCATGGAGCTGCGTTTTGACGCGATGCGTTGTAATTGTGTAACGAAAATTCTGATGCGGACCTGTCAAGAGCGAAGATGTAACAAAAATACAAGCATTGCGAAAAGATTTCAGAAAATGTCAGACGTTGATTATTTCGTAATATACGTGATGAAAGACGAATATTTTAGCTTTCTGCTGAACAAAACAAGCTCTAATCTTATTGTTCAAGATGCAGTACATCAGACGGATAAATACCAAATCAAAGGCAGTTATAAGAAATCAACGATGGAAGCTTTTTCGTGGTCACTTGCATGGTTTCGTTGATTGTGTCAAAGCACGTTGATTGAAAAAGAATGCAGATGAGATTCTTGGTTGACACGTTGGGCTCAAACAATTGAATTTCAATATCAGATCTTCAGACTGCTTTGCGACGAGGTTGCAGCAACAAACATGGTGAAAAAGGAGCAGGCGCAATCACTGCGCGAAATCGCACGAAAAAGAGTTTCTTTTCTATGCAGCGTGTATTATCTAGTAACATTTGTATTGATTGAGGTGGAAATTCCAAAAAGTGAAAAAAAAAATTATTCTGTATTTATATTTCACTCAGCAAAGTTAACGGAAGAGCATTGCACAGAGCTGTTCGGTCCAACGTAGTTGGTTAGAGGTTTTCAACTGCTCTGAAAAATCGGAAGAAATTTTCAGAATTTGAATTTAAAAAATAGCTGAGTTACAGTTGAAACGACATTCTCTCAAAAGAAAAAGTGATGTTACCTCACTGACGCGGTGTGCTAATTTACTCTTGCAATTTTAACTGAAAGATTAATTATAGCGTAGCTACACCGGATGTTTTACATGCATCAGTCCTAGGCTTGCTGAAATTTAGCGTTCCCAGCCCACAAAAGATTTTGCGGGTAATGCTATTCCTATCGTTAATTTTGATATGATAGAAAGACATCAATGCCGTTATTTGCATGTAGTCTGCCATTAGAGAGTTAATCCGGAGACTTGTTTGTTGCAGGGGAGAATTACTGTTCAAAAAGACCTTAACGTAGGATTACCATGATTGAAAGTGTTTCTGCGGACGTAGTATGTTCTTCATCCACATCCGAAGAAAAAACTACTTACCACTACTATGAAGCTACCTTTAAAATTTTTATTGAAAACTTCGCTGCTTCCTTTTCAGTGTTCAAAGCAGCCGATGACGTCAGTAAAACAACGAAGTCACTTTTGTTTTATAAAATTGAACACAAAGTTACGCACATTAGAAAGCAGCTGCGCGGTAGCCTTTACATCACTGTACGAGGCACATTCTGTGCAGTAGAACTTCGGCAGGTTACTTTTGAAGAGAGACAAAGCTCCTGGTTTGACGCGAAGGCCGCCATTACCGCGATTTACGAAGACGACTATCTAGCATATGACGATTTGGATTTCACGCGTCTGGAGACGCCCATTCCGCCGTTCACTGCTGACGAGCACAGCCAGTTCGCAGCGATGGCGTTCACTTTGACGTACAAAGCGAACGAACACTTGAAGGGGAACGTGCCTTATCGTTTTGCGGAAATGGTTCCTGTGCACAAGATTCGGCCAACTATCGCTGGTTGGAGCATCTTCTTTAGGACCAGCCGTGAAGGAAAACGCAAGGGGAAAAGCACAATGAAGAGAGCAGTTTCAAATGTGACCGGAGTTGCTGCCAATCTAGCAATGGCGACGTCTATGAAGAAACCGTTTTGTCAAGATCATGAAGAGGACGTCGTACTTTACGGCATGGCTTCCGTCAACGGTGCTACAGCCGCTTATTTGTTGCGAGAACTGGAAACATATATGATAGTGTACCTAATGAAGAAATTCACCGATCCCGGTAAACTGCGAGAGATACGATACCTGACCACGGGCGAAATGGTCGATTATTGCGAGGAGAAGGCCATTGATCAGTATTCGAATGTTAACTGAGTTTCGCTTTATAGCCACAACCGCAGCATGGCTTGTTAAACTTTACGAATTAAAAAGAAGTTTGTCACTGCATTCCACCTGTATGAAGTCACAGAATAACTTCGTTTTGCTATAAATGTGAGCTGAAGATATCTGTTTGATAGTGTACGAAAACTGGATGTCGTATTCATAAGAAAACAACATGACGAACAACTTGCGAGGATCGTTTCCATGTTGGCAGGAGCTTTTTGTTTCATTTTGTGATTGAAGCACATCTATGGTACCGAAGAACTGCATCGTTTTCGCTTACTTTTTCTTTGCCATGTTGTTGAACCGAAACTGCAAACTAAGTTGCGTACGTAGCACAGTTATACTTATGGTTAGCAGGAATTAAGCTCGTTGAGTTTCGAAGGAAGGTGGGCCACTTAAGATGTGCAGTAAAGGCAAAATTGTGAAACGCTTTACTTGCCAAAAAATAAGTATTGACATCTGCATGTCGAATTTGATGCTTACGCTGAGTCCACATGGAAGATTGTGGTTACGGATAGTATGTCAATGACGAATTGGAGCATTCTTTTTATCTAGATTTAACCTTGACTTTTTCATTTCTCCAAAACCAACGAGTGCACGTAACATCGCTGAGTGGGTATTACGATTCATTTGCTTAATTTCGCTCTGCTTGTCCAAATCTTAAAATCCAGCATAGTTGTGTGGTAATAAATGGATGATCGAAGTCAAACAAATACGAAGTTTCCTAAAAGCACAAGTCGCCTGTACTAGGTTTATCCAACAAATTTGAATAAAACCAAGCTGGAACATTGAGGGGATGGAAGATCTATGTTTGTGGCGACCTTTTACCACTATCAATTTGTTATCGACTATAACTGGGTGATGCGCGTGTGACGTATTTGGGTAACTTTTGCGCTTTCGAAAAGCACGGTCTACTAGCTCAGTTACATAGATCCTGTTTTTTCTGTGACTTAAAATTTTTTTCAGGGTGACGTTTCACGGCATGTAACACTGAATTAACTCGAATATCTACCCTGCTGTATTTGATACTTGCATTGCTGTCACACGCACTAAAAGAAAATACTTGAAAAATAATTTAATACAAAAACAAATTATTCGCCTAAACCCGGTTCATTATTTCCAATTACCTTTTCACGTTGGATGTCTCGAGATTTTGTGCGACACATGACATTTTGTGTGTGATGCATTAGAACAGTGGTTCCTAACCTGGGGGTAATTACCCGCAAAGCCGCTAAGGTGCAATCTGCCATTTTTTAGGCGCAAATGACATATACCAATTTTTTGTGGTTACGTTGCACTGAACTATTTTCCACTTTGTGGAATGTAGAGTTTCGTATGCGTTCACAGATTGTTTCTTTACACTTGAACACACTGCCTTCCGTGAGGCTATAGTGCCGGAGTAGCTGATGAACTGCAGATCTTAGTCCAGTGACTTGTATTAGCATAGATCGTATTGTGACTCACAACTCACAATTTGTGAGTTAAAAAATATTGCATGAAGTTGTTTGCCAGCATTGCGCTGAGGACAGTAGGCCCGCAGCAGTTACAACATTATGATCTAACAACCCATTGTTGCGAAACATTAGCTCAGGTTCTTGCTATGTGGTGGACCACTGACCATTTTCCAATGCAACCGTCGTACGTGGTGAGGAATAATTCAGCCTAGCAGCCCTTCTGAATGGATGAGATAGCGCTAAACGCACAGCAAGTCACAACTGGACTGAAACGTGTTTTTTATCATCTCAAATCTGTTGACTGCGGAAGATCAAATCTGTAGAAAAGTTCTGGTTGCCAATGAAAAAAATGAATAGCTTGATTTTGCTGCTTGTTAGACTTGTCTTCAGGCGTTATAAGTAGGGCAAGTTTTTGCAACATTTTTATGGCTTCCTAAATACGTACTCAAAATTTATGTAGTACGATATTTTAAGCTGGTTCCAGGAATTTTATATGGCGACTTTTTTCCTTTTCACACGCAACTTTTCCTGCAACTTCCACCAAGTATTTTGCAAAGTGTAGAAGTTTGATTTAAAAAGCATGCTTTAGAACTATTTCAGTATAGTTCTGTTCTCTTTGATAGCAGAATCGAACTCACTAGTGACCTAAAAGCAATTGTAGAAATGACCCGGTCAAACATCAGTCCACAACTGCACGCCAAATTGCTACGAAACTTCATGCACTGTGGAGCTTGCCAAACAACTTCATGCACAAGTTTTTTAGCAAATTGCCTAGCAACTTCATGCACAAGTTTTAGCATGCTAGGCAAAATGTTGGCAAAAGATTACCATTTCTCCTTTGGTAATGTTTGGAAATATTTAACTATTTAACATTATATGTAAATAAATCNCTTGAGTAAATCACTTTCGTTTAAAATGTTTGTGCACAAGTACAACTTTTTACTGCAAATTTTGTCAAAATTAAAGCATACTTGTCACGATTTTATTGCAACAAAAACTTGCCGTAGTTATGAGTTTTTAGTAGTTTTCGGACAGCTGCTGGTTTTAGAGCGAAAAAGTGCGTTACGGTGCAGGGCGGGAGCGGGCAAGATTTCTCAAATTCCTGCAGGTGCCAGGCGGAGCGGGTTTAAATTTTGCGGGTGTGGGGCGGGAGCGGACAAACAATTTCAACCCGCGCAGGACTCTAGTGTACACCGCAGGTGACTGCAGCAGGTCGATAAGTTCAAGTACCTTGGTGTGTTATTCACGAGTGACGGAAGATGGAACAAGGAAATGTATACACTGACTAACAGAGCAAACGTAATTCTGCGCGAGCACTATTGCTCTGTGGTCAAAAAACAGGAGCTTTCAATCACCGCAAAACTGTCAGTTTTCAAATTCGTCTTTGTTTTCGATCCTGAAAAAGCGGGGCCCTAGGCAATAGCACAGTTCGCCTCCCCTGATATCCACCCCTGCTCAAAAGTACATACAACAAGAAGAACTGCCTTCATTGTATAACATTTTGAGCTGATTAAAGTCCAAGGGAACGTCATAAAACATATTTTTCGATTGGTTCGCCACGTCACGCAGCACTTAGTGCAGCGTGGTCCAACTACAGGCCCGCGGGCCACGTACGGCCCGCGGACAGAGTTTTTAAGGCCCACTAGCTTTCTCAGTATTAATTTTTGTGTGTATGTTACAGTAAGCAATTTATTTAGAACAACCATCTGTTATTAATAATGTGCAATATTAATAACGTTAGTCTAGGCAGGGGTCGGCAACGTTTAATACAAAAGAGCTATTCTGCTTCATATTCCAGCAGTTATGACCGCTGAGTAGCCACAAAACGTTAATGGCATTTTATTTTTCATGGGTCTTCACAGGGGCGCAGGTGTAACTAACTTAATTGTAATAATAATAATCAGATGTAATTCCAATTTTTTCATATCCAGAGAGAGCCACTTTAGAGAAATCAAAGAGCTGCAGGTTGTCCACTTCTGGACTAGAGTGTAGAGAACTGTTAGCATTTAGCCAACAAAGACAGGTTTCCCAAACTGAAAGATTTCCCACTAAAAATGCGCTTGACATTTGGAAGCACATACGTGTGTGAGGGTACATTTTCTACCATGAAGCAAGTCAAATCTAAAAACGGCAGAAATCGAAAGGCAGGCGATATACCAGGCCATGGTCTCCGACTTGCTACCACTAACATATGGTGTTGTTAAAGGAATGATAATGTCAGAGGAGGCTCAACCAAAGGTATCGCACTGATGAAAATTTGTAAATTGTCTGTTGCTATTGTGTAAGTATTTCAATAACACATTCACTCATTTTCCTGGTTTCATACATCATTTTCTTGAAAGTGGCCCGCTAGTTGTCACGTTTTTGTAAAATGGCGCGAAGGTCAAAAGTAGTTGGACCACGCTGACTTAGTGCATCAGACCAACAATGAAATAGCAGCAATTGAGATACTTCCATATGCACAAAAAAGAAATGGCAATACATTATATATCGACTTAAACAACAAGTATAATCAAATAATTTGCACAAGTTGTATAAATAAAGTTATAAAAACAAAAACCTTGTGCATAATTGCCCGTTTCAATGTTGCACTTTGAGGATCATGGGCCCCCTAGACTCTTAAAGGCCCCCGTGCGGTGCACCGGCTGCACTCCCCTCTTGTGAGACCTGCAATGTACGAGCAGTAGAGTTCATAAGTGTGCGCCATTCCAGGCGCACACCTTCAGAACTGGAAAGCACATAATTATCTTTCTAGCTCTTTTTGCGATTTCCCTTGAGCGCACAATCTGGAAAATGTCAGGTTATGTTTAGTTTCCTAGCGTGTGCGCCGCACACCCAGTAAACCCGGAGTATACGCCCCTGCTTCGGGTAGTGCCTCGGTTTCAAGAGCTTTCTGATCACGTGTTTCTGCAACAACAACATTCATACGATATTTGCACATCAAGAGGATTTTTACCTGCCTAATTGATTGCCTTAAGAAACCAATTGCAAACTAAAACCTGGTTTATGTTTCCGTCAAAGCTTTGTCAGTGACATGCAGAATCGGCATTTTAAGGGATAAAATTATTTACAATTGTGCAACACGAATCACAAATGAAAGAATTTCATTGTGACGACTAGTTTGCAGTTAGGAAAAATCCACTCCGGGAAAAGACAAAGGTTTTGAAAATTCAAATCGGTTGATTTCCTCAAGAAAAAAGTTACCCCTTAATACGATTATACAGTGAGGGATTTTTTGCTAAATGAGTTTGCTACAGTCATTGATTTTTACAATTCGCCAAAGTCGATCGTAAAACCACATAAATGATTTTTTTACTGTTGAGGTGTTACTTCAAAAGCATTTCAAAATTCGTTTAAAACAAGAAGCTACTGAAGGATGCAGTTATTCTTATTATGTCCACGAAACGTTATCTGCTTGATCAATGAAAAGTTAGCAGTCTTTGTGATAACGTTTGAACGCATAAGCACTGACAATTTTATGGTCTACGATCTTTCGGCCCAAGTGATTAAAATCAATGAGAATTAAGTTGTATACCTTCAGAATGTTTTTACGTAACCCATATTCTGCAGGTAATAATTTTTTTCAATAAGTTTATTGTGCTTTCTGACATGCTATGCCAAGCTGACCTAATAAGCTGTGATGCACAACCACATGTTATATTTATGTCTTGATTTTCTTGGGCCAGGATGATCAAGTTACTGATTTCTGTTAAATTATGTTGTTTTACAAGCAACAACATGAATTAAAACCTACTAAGTGTATTGACGGTTGTCCGCCTTTGTTCATCAAAGAAAAATTCGCAAAATGGGAGTTTTTCTGTAGTTTTAGTGAAAATCGAGGATGTTGTTGTTATTGAACGGTATACATATTGCAGGAGATGAGTTGCTGCTGCGATTGTAGCGAAAAAGAGGAAGTGTTCATTCAAAACGCGTTGCATTACATTACAAGCTGTGTTCTTGGAAGCAATGTAGCTCAAAAAGTATGATTGTGCTTTTGCGCCATGGCTTGTACACTGGCATGCGAAAACCTTTGCTAAAGATTCAAACGCATATAACATTTTATGTTCCTGAATGCGCAACGAACGTTTACCCTAATGGTCTTCATACCCAAACACACTGGCCTTGGAAATGTAAGGTCAATCGAGCAAGAATTATCAGAGTACGGTAGTTTAGGATTGAGCAACAACAATTCATGCCCAAATGTGGATTCATTCTCATAGGCATAAGAATAGCAATGATTCGTACGGCACGGTTTATCACTGCACAATTCCCCTGCATGGCTAAAGACTCGTTCCGACGGAGCCGATGCCGCTGTCATACACAGGAGTTCTCTAGCAGCAGCCTTCAGGTAAGGGAATCGATGTTCGTTTAACCAATACCATAAAAAAGGGTGTGCAATCCGTGGGCCAAAAGTGGCCCGGGACCTGAAATTTTGCGGCCCGCGGAAAGGTTCAGAATCAAGATTTCAAAGCAAGCTTTACGGTTTGTAAAGGGTATTGCGAATCTGCCGTAGGTGATCAGCGAGTGTCTAACCCACAGAGCTTGAAACATGCAGGCAGTAGCGGATTAGGGGGGGGGCTGACTGGGTTACAGCCAGGGGCCCCCAACTCTTAGAGAGGCCCTAATCCCTAAGTCGGTAAAAAGTGCAATGTCTTTGTTAGAAAAGGCCCCTTTCTAAATTTCAGCCAAGGTCTCATAAACTTTAATCAGCCCCTGCATGTAGGTGTAGCCCGTGGGCAAATCTGGTAATGTGCATTTGACCCAGCAATGCTTCATGTTTGCACACCCCTGCCCTAAAACATCACAGCTGACTGACAGCCGTAAGTACCAGATGACTACTGTGACTTCTGCATGAATGGATAGGCAATGTAACGTAATAATACTCACTGACAATGCCACATAGTTCGTATTGCAAATTCGAATGAGAAAAGAGAAAAGAAACTAATCAAATTTTTACTGTTTTTGATTTTCAAGTAATAGTGGCGTAGCACTTGTGACCATTTTGTTGCACTTTCCTTGAGCGAGGGTGCATTCTCGTTTCATCTTTAAAACACTGTTGGACAAATAAGGATTTTTAGCAAAACCGGAGACTAGATTAGAACTAAAATGAGAGCACTTAAGCTTTTAGCAAATTAAATTAGAATTACCGTCATTTCGCTCTAATTCATTGAATGAGAAAACTAGAATTATTTAGTTGTCCAAGTCTGGACTGAAGAGCTTGGTGAGGTTCGATGCTCTTCTGTAAGATTTAATAAATTGCGTTGCGTTTGCCCGATGTAGTAGGCACCGCATGAGCATTTAAGCCTTTAAACAACGTTATAGCGGTTGAGTAAAGCTTGCCGGTGCTTAACCGAGAACCAGCTTTGAAGCTTTCGGATATTTTGAAAACAACGCAGCTTATATCTTCACAAATATCCAGAGATTCAAAACTGAGCTTTTCTGCAGTGGAAACAGTAGTAGTAGTAGTAGGACTCCATCGGTCATTGGTTGACCATGGGTAAGGGCATCCTAGTCCCGGCTGTTAGTTCGGCTGAGGCAGCGTTTCTTGTGGCTGTAGAGACCGATGCGGGAGTGGCAATCTCTGTCGCATTCGTCACATCTGTGAATGGTCTCCAATCTGTTGGAGTTGTTGCGCTCCTTTCTGCGTGGGCGTTTGCCTGTCGCTTCGACCATCAGCTTCGTTTCTCCTGACTTGAGGTGTTTGTTCAAGGTATTTCTCCATCTTGATCGGTCAACTGCGAGTCCCTCCCAGGACTCAGTGTCGATG
>JGI24158J21664_10002118_pt1 | contig 23651 bp, 18 predicted proteins | sample Ectturendosymbi3_FD_21664 | JGI IMG/M metagenome (IMG submission 21664) | reverse complement strand
CCATAGTGTGTGTGAAGCTTTGTGCACTTGCTGCTGGAGCTTTCCGATTGCAACAGTAGGTTAGTTGCAAATGATGAATGAATTTAGTTTTTTTATCTTGATATGTTAGCCAAATGATGAATTTTAATTCATGTGGAAATCTTGGAACAGTTTATCAATTTATAAATGGGATACTATCTGCTATTATGATTTTTTAATCTTGTTTCAGTTTTCTGCTCCTGATGTGATCAACAGAAAAACAACAGTGGTTATTTTATGTTAGACAGGAAACTTGAGGTTTAAAAAAAAACTTAAGCACAAAATAACTTGGCACTGTCTGTTTCAGACATGATTGATTAGAACAATTTCCTGTGTAGCTGGGTTTGTCATGTGAGATAATGTCAACCAATGAAACCACAGTTAAGTTATATTTCTGTGTATTATGGTGGAACATGAAAGTTTAGCAATAATGAGCCCCCTCAAAAATAGAAAAACAAAATAAAGCTCCATATAATATAACTCCATACATAGTGTTTTATTACTTGACAATCTGACACAGATTAAGGCAACTGCTGTTTTTTATTGTTTCAGCCAGAAAGGTTTTTTATATAATAGACAAGCTGTTTTGCTCCTTAGTAAATCTGTGCAAATTTCAAACAAGTTGTTGAAATTGTTATGAACAATATATTTTGGTATTATAAGAAGTTAGCTTGTTTTCACTTGAACGCGTGGTGCAGATGCATGTTTGTTGAAGCTGAGTGTTTCAGGAAATAGCTACTTCTTCTTAGCAAACAAGCACAGTCAAGCCACCCAGATTTTGTTCAAGGTAAGGACTGAATTTTTTATAGATGCAGTAGATTCTGTCTAACTAGGCTTTTGAGACAAGTGTCATTTTGCGCAATTAAGCAGCTGGACCAAATTTTGAAAATAAGAAAACAAAGAATGTCATCACTCAATTGACAGCAGTGGACAAAGACAAAACTTAACACTTTGAGAGCTGGCGTACGATATATTCGTACTTCGATACCAACGCCCTAGCTCCTCCGCCGATTGCGCTAAAGAGCTGTTCAAGGGGTCAAACAAATCGGACAATCTTCTAGATGGCACTCGAAAAAAATGTTTCATTGGGGGTTGCAGATTTTTTGTGAGTGACATCATAAGTGAAGTAGATTTTGGACCATTTTAGCTCATGTTGCCTGACTTAGGCCCAACCGCTAGGCCAAAGTATTTCGCTGAAGCTTTCATTGGAAACTAGGCTCGAGTCCGAGTCTTTTGACCCTATGATCGACTTTCTAGTGTTTCTGGTTCAAAAGTTATGATCTCAAATAAACAAAAACAATTATCTAATCAACTAATTAGTCAAAAATTTTTACTAACTTAGATCATAAATTTTGAACCCTAAACCCCAGCAGGTCACCCAAAGTATCAAAAGACTCGGATTGTAGCCTAGTTTCTAATAAAAACTTCAGCGAAATACTACCGTCTAACAGTTGGCACCCAGGGCCAGGTGAAGTGGGCCAAGGTGGCCAAAAAGTCCTCCACTATGACGTCACTCACAACAAACCTGCAACCCCCAAGCAAAAAATTTTTTTACAAGTGTAGACTAGAAGACTTGCCACGTCTTTTGACACTTCGACCAGGTCTGTACCCGTACAGGAGCGGAGATATTCCCGCGCAAAGCCATGTGCGATCCAGCTGTGTTTTGCAAACCGCTTGAATTAACCCGGACGTCAAAGTGTTAACATCATAGATTAACATTAAAGGAAGATATTCATTAACTTCGTCAAGCTAAATGGAACCAAAGTTTCAAAGAACTTAATAGCACAACACAACAATTGTAGCGTCTGGAAGCATGAAGTGACAAACTGGCTGATGTATATTATATACCAGGGGTGGCCAAACCTGCTCTGTGTATGAGCCGCATATTGTAAAACGCAAGTCATAAAGAGCCGCAACGTAGAAATCTAAAAGCACGAATTTATTTGTAATCTATGATGTTTCTGTGACATCATAATTCTTTTTTGATTGACTTGCAAAAGTAATACTGTGTGCTGCGCCAGCTACCACAGTACCACTATACAATATTTGTACATTTTGCAATAGAAAGAAATAATGATAAACAAATACATAATTTTTTTCAAATCTATGAGCCGCATGTAAAAGTTTGAAGAGCTGCATGCGGCCACCCCTGTTATATGCCGGGTAGTTAGTTGTTATATAACAAACATGGTATACTATTGTATCACACAAGCAGTTTTGCAAATACCCAAGTGTATGTCGGACTGCAGTTAACCAGGTATGCCCTGATTAAGCAGAACACTGGCTAATATAAGCAGATAAAAACTGGTGATTTATTTTTGAGTGGATTTAATTCTCAATATTTTTGTCCACTCATACATGCAAAAAACAGTGACCCAGTTGAGCATAATTTGCTGTGCACATACGTTTCCCTACCTTTGCGATTTGTAAAAGTATTTTTCATATGATTGTTTGTTGTGTTGCATGCTTAATCTCTAAAAGCTTTGTGTTTTGTGTTACAGTCTGAAGTGCATTGGCCATGATGGAAGGAGCAACCAATAGAGAAGTTTTTCATCCCAAACCTAAGTGTGCTTGTCCAAGGTAGCTGATTCTTATCTGTATGCATTTGTTGCAATTGTGTGTTTCACAGTGATAAAAGTAAACAAGACAAAAAGACAGTGCAGATCAAACTTCTGCTGCTTAATCTTGGTCGGGGCTATTGCTTTACTTCTTTCACTTTATATTTCTGACATTTTTGCAAATTTATAGGTTTTTGATTCAAGTTCAATGTTTGTGGTTGTTTGACCATGTTTGCACTAAAGAAAAATGAAATCATTAAGTTTTTGAATTTATGGCATAAGACAGGTGTGGAGACCCTAGTTGCTATCACAGAGGGGCCACAAAAAGTTCTAAATATCTTGTGGTGAAAGATACAACCAAGTATACATGGTTTTTAGTTGGTATAGTAGGCCACATGTGGCCTGTGGGCCGTAGGTTCCACAACCTTGGATTGAGACAATTTGTGGTTCCATGAAATTTCTCTTCCATCTTTGTGTTTATCAGTTGCATGTTTTTTCTGGAAAAAAATCACCAAGCATTTCAAGGTTGAAGTTATCCATTCATACATGATGAGCAGTTGATGAAGCCAATTAATTAAACAGCAATTTAGCTGCACCACAGTTTCATGTTTTGTTGTAGTTCTGTGAGTAATTTTACAGTCCATTTGATATGTGTTTCGGGCAGCCGTTTGCATGAAGCAGCTTCAAGAAAGCCGTGGTAGCCATGCCATCATTGTTATCATATAAATGCCTTTCACAAGGTTTCCTATTTGAAAGAGAAAGGTAAGGAGCATGGCGAGAAAGTCAAGTTTTATTGTAGGCAGTCACCATCGCACTTCCAGTCATTCTTTAACGTAAGGGTCTAAAAAAAGTGCTACGCTTTGTTTAGCAGGTCTGGAAGGAGGTTATCAAGAAGGCAATCGTTGATGAGTCCCCTTACAAACATCAAGTGTATGGTATGTTGCTTATGTCACTTTCTACCTGGTACGTTATTAAAATTTCGCTTGATGTTAGGTTTGCGGATAGTCAATCTGAGCACCAAAAGACGTCCTGCAGAAACATGGTGTAAACGTTTTGCAGCTGAATGCTTACAAAGGCGAATGGAGACTCTAAATTAGGGGTGGCCAACCAGTCAAAGACCAAGAGCCGCATTTCTTACTGTGCTACTGCAAAGAGCCGCATTATACACTTGGGCACACATGAACATCACCCCATCTCTTCCTCACTCACACACACACACACCTTTGGTCAGCTAGATTTATTGTAAATATCACACACATGATAATGACACAAATTTACAAACCCGCGTGAATGTGATCGCTTGTGTGTGTTCTTTCGCAAACCACAAAGCACGCTTCCACACAACACAGTAACTAACACGTGTGTCGCGTAAATGCGCTCGTGTATGTATGTGCTTGCACAAGGCACCAAGCACGTTTCCACGCAACGCGTGTGTAAGTCAAACCCTGACTTTCAAGGTCAACAACTGGTACAAAATTTTGCGACTCATACACGAATAAATACGATATTTATGTAAGAGCGGCATGCAGCTCGCGAGGAGCGGGTTGGCAACCCCTGCTCTAAATGAACGTTGCGTACCAAATCCTTGCAATTGGCAGAATCTTTAAGCTGAAGCTCATCAGATTGCTTTGCTGCCATATCTTTTAATGGGACTGTTCATATCGTTGAGGGTCAAGTGACCGTGGCTGGGTGTGCATTTCAAGAACAATCGCTTTAAGCCCTGGCTGTGAATGAAACTTAACAATAAATATTTGACATATGTGTGTATGCATTCCGCTGAAAGCTGAAGCCACAGGAAAACTGGTTTGTGTGTTTACTAAAAATTACACGCTACAAAAGTTTGTGTACAGACTTTTCGACTGCGACTAAATCGGTAAAACTTATTTCAACTATTGAAGTGCGCTTCTTGCAAAGGGGTCCTAGCTTTTGTCAGATATATATTTGTAATACGAAGAAAGATAAAGTGACACTGCTTTATACATATCAGGCGAACTTTCCGAGAAAAAGAAAACAGACTGACCCGAGCGACGGCGATAACGTCAGCGTTTGCAGCCTGCCAGTGTCGGAATTCAAGGTTAGTTGAATTTAATTGATTGCTTCCGTACAATTTTGAAGCTCTTATCCACACATATTATTGCCAGTACCGAATTCATGTCTCCAGCCTTTCGACCTTCTTGTTTATCTTCAAACCAATTTTTGAAACAACATTTTTTCTTTTGGTTGTTCTCTTTTTTCCGATCGGCATTTTTTCGGCGCCTTTTTTCAGACAGTAGGATTTTAGTTAGCCTGCATCCTTGTTAACCATTAAGCTATTCCAAACCTTGCGATGGTTCACCCAAGAGATATTTACTCGTTAGTGTTTCGCGGTTGCATAGAATTGTTATCGCTCATTTGTTCCCTTTGATGTTTTGTCAGAAAATGCGGTCAAACGGAAATTACGGGAATGCTAAGGTTGCGATTGCGTTCATTTCCGACTACAACCTTCAGAGCATCTTGTACGGCATCTTTAGTTGATTTTACTGTATCTCCGTTTTGTCGATGTGACTTGACGGCTCAGTTCAAGCGTCAGTGCTCCACTTTCAAGTCTGTGTTGCATCCATTTGCTCTGAGTTTCGAAACGTGCATAAAGTCCCGATTATTAGATAGAAACACTGGCATGCGGTCCCCGGCTCTGCGAAAAGATCGCGGAAGTTGTTGGATTTCCTGTTGAAGCATAACTTGTCACCTTCGTTCCTTTCCTTTGGGAAAGTGATTTGTCAAGCGGGAGGTCTGTGGTATTGATGCCTCTATCGAGTTACAAGTTGGCCATCACCAGTTTTGCTGCTAACAACTCAACTCCTGCATAAGTTGCGTTTGATTGATTTCCGACTATATTTTTTGCAAATAAATGTTGTTTACCGTGTCACCGTCGTCATAATAACAACCGCGCTACGTTCCGATATTTGCCGCGCTCATGCCATCTGTTCATATAAATCTCAACAGATTTACTTGCCATGAAGTTCCAAGACTCAAAGTAGTCTCACTATGCTTTATTTTTTCAGTCAATTATTATTTACGTTAAAGCTGAAAGCACTGTGGATTTTCTTGTGCAATGGTTAATGTAGGAGACTCAACTGCAGTTGAAATTGTGAATGTGAACGATGCACAAAATCCTCCAACGAGCAAGAGAAGGCTTGTGCTGGCTCTCCAAAGCACTGACCAGCTTNGTTCGCGATAGCTTTTACGGCAAGTCAAACACAAAGTGCAGAGCTTGATGTTTGTTTTGCCTGATTTACTTCCCAACTGCTTCGTCATGCAGCGCTCTGTTTTTAACCCTTAAGAGAAGCCGTGTTGTTTCAAGTGGTTGGGTTGCGACCGTCGTGATTGGTTCTGTTTTTGAGGCTAAGTCTGAATACCATATAAGATCCAAGAGCTCTTGGCATCAAAAGAAGTTGAATAAAAAGTCAACACATCACAGAACTTCAGCGTGGTGAATTGGTGGCGATTGATATGTCTCCGTGTTGTGGGAATGACATGCTTCTGTTGAGTCAGCAAAACACTGCGAAATCAAGCAGTTAAATATTATTGTCACAAAAGTGTTTTGAAGTCCGTCACACGCTTTTTTTGCGTGTTTGCGAGTCGCATTTTTCGGTTTATATTCGTGTGATTATTTGCCGTTGCTGCAACGGAATTTAGCAACGTTCTGACTGGCACCACTTAACATGTAGCGCCATGTCGTTACACGGGTTTGCTCGGCTTTGCAGTTCCAAGGTGAATTTACGACACTCCTGAGCTGCGCCGTGGTCGGAGAACACCCGAGGTGTAACTGTTGACTGTTAGCAGCTTGCTTTAACCTTGCATACCTTGGGAGTCATTAAAATGACGAGCAACTCCGGGGCCGCCTTCAAGTTTGGCTTCACGGCCATAAAACATGCCACGAAGCAAAGAAGACTTAACGTGTCTGAATAAAGCTGCATAGCAGCGAAAGTATTAATGCATTAATTTGCTGCTGGTATATTACAGCCTTTAGAATTAAGGCACATTTTACAGCGTGGCATTAGCGCTCCACTGCGCTTTAATACGTCGACGTCCAAGCAGCCGCGGTAAGTTTGGAATGTTAAGCCTCATGCCGCGTCTTGTCATTTCGCGTCTCCAAGGTTTGGCGTGTTGAGCGCGGAATCCCCGCTTCCCGTTATTTCGATGGTTAACCACCACCGTCGCGACACGGCAGCGTTTTCTTTGGCGCGTACACGAAGTGATGGCAATGAGTACAACTTTTTTTTCCAAACTTGAGAACGTGACGTCTGGTTTTAACACCTGCCGTCTGATTATGCTACTTCACCCGCGATTCTCCTCGGAAAAAATGTACCGGATTTATCCATTTAGGCGCATTTATGTTGTTCTTTACAAAGAGCGACAGACACGTTTAATTTCGGACGACTACAAAAAAGTTAAAAGGTGTTGCAGCAGCTGCAAGGAGCCGCATCACAGATATCAGCGTAACGGTCTTCACTTATTTAATAAATTTTTCAAGTGACTGTTGCCTTTTCGCAGAATAAGGCCAAGTTTAGATCTGCGTTGATGTAGGTAGCAAGCTGCATGGCAAGTTTTGAAGAGTTGCTGACTTCAGATTTATTTCGCTTCATCTCCGCCAAGCATAACCGTTCAGCAGCGACTGTTCCTTGACTGCAAATGTTACAGATCGGACTGCAAGTCCTGCCAAAAAAATTAGGTTTGTCTATTGTAAATATTCGTATGGCGTGCACTGCAAAAAGCTGGACAACCACTTGTTCTTTTTTGTTTAAGTTTGATATTGCTAGTGTAAAAATGACGTTTCTTCACACTGTGGGAAAGTTTTATCAAAAAACTAGGAAAAAGCATGGCTACGTCCTCTGTGGTCTATGCTTCGAGGCTGGATGCCGGCTTCACTTCACCTTACACTTCTGCCCATGTTTTAGTGTGCCTAGCTAACACCACAATATGTGCCGCTGAAGTCGGACGTTAATTATTACCTTTTGTTTTTGAAGCGTTTTCATTGTAAAACTCGTGGTTAGGTTTTCGCAAGGTCGTTGATTGTATGCCTCGGCTGGAGATGGCCACCAGTGGGACCCCGTGAGCCAAATTAGCAAAAACAGAAAGATCACCACGCTTCTCGTCGCTTCGCATGCATGCCGAAGCTGGTCTAGTCGTAGAAAATTGTTTCCTACACAATTCAACTTCACAAAACTCATATATATACCGACCTCGCAACATTTAGCCCTTGCGAAGTCTGCCGCGAATACGAGGAATTGCACTGCACTTTTTATAACTAACTATTCATTGCCCTCAGATAAAGGTTCCTGAAGACGTAGTGTTTCAGAAACATGTTCCCTATCTCAAAGATTAAATTTAAACTCCTGCTGATGACAGCAGAACCTTTTCATAATGATTCTATTTCGGCCTTCTTCAGCCTTCGAACATTTTGTCAGTTTTACCGTTGCTCATAAATCCATTTTTTCGGAATTTTAATCTAATCATTCCAGTCAGAGGCTCACAGAAAGGTGAGAAATATATCTCCATCTTTCAAACACAGCTGGTTACACGCAGAAAGCGCATGAATGCGATAAAAGACATTTCGTCCTTTCTATAGAATGGTCTCATGTGTTCAGCATCTGCGAAACAATCGCTGTGTGTTTGTTGGGGCGGAGCATCTGCAGCAGCAGTTGAATTCACACCAGTTTCTCAGAATCGTTTGCAGCGAACACTGCGGCAGTTCCGCGTTTAAACCCAGCCCATGTACTGCAGTCTGTTGCTCGAGTCAGACAGGTTCGCAGTTAGTTCGTGCGATTGAATTCGGAGCGGATTCGACCTGTGCTGTCGTCGTAATGTGATTTCCCTAGCATCTTCACTGGAAATTCCACGTTATTCATTCGTGACGGTGCGTCGCCAATTGTAGTTTCGCGTTCCAGTGTGGGTCCCTTCAGAGCAAACCATTTCGTGGAATATGTTGCACGTAAGTGATCTGCATGTTTGGACTTGAAGAAATCGCGCTACGCAAACTCAGTGTGAAGCGGTGCAACGGTTAGAAGAAAAACCGCCACAAACCGGTTCCATATCACAAATCGGACGAACCTTCTGACTTGTTAGCCCTTGTACAATTTTTTTTCGATTTTATAATTCGTTCTCCGAAAAATCTACTTTGCAAAGTGTGGACGAGGACGATATCCTATCCGACTTAGCCTGGCTTTTTGGGTATCTGTTATTTTTAAGTCACTAGAGACTCATCTAACGCTCGTGTCGAACCAATCATCGACCCATTACTCCCGCAGGAACACGCGGGCTTCCGACACGGGAGGTCGACCGTAGATCAGGTCATCTTACTTATGCAAGACATCGAGGATAGCTTTTCGGCTAAGAAGAAGGCCGGAGCTGTGCCTGTCGATCTCACAGCAGCCTACGACACTGCATGGCATCGCGGACTCACCTGCCAGCTGCTGCGATTGCCACCTGACAGACACATGGTCCACATGATCATGGAGCTGGTTGGCAATCGCAGCTTGCAAAACGGAGCTGGTTACGACGCCTTAAGGATGGCGTCCTACAGGGATCTGTCCTGGAACCCTTTCTCTTGAACATCTACATCTCTGACTTACCAACCACCGTCTCTAGAAAGTATGCATACGCCGACCATGTAGCAATCATGTACGTTGGTGGAGACTGGCAAGAAGTGAAAGGCGTGCTGAGCAAGGACATGGCAACCGTAGGTGAATACCTCCAGACTTGGAAGCTAANGCTCAGCACTACAAAAACGGTGTCGGCAGCCTTCCATCTCAACAACAAGGAAGCTAAACGTGAGCTAAAAGTTAACTTCAACAACGGAAACCTACGCTTCTGCTCCGAACCCAAATACCTCGAAGTAACATTGGACAGAACGCTCACGTATCGCCGACACCTTGAGTCGAACTTCGCAGAAAGTTGACATCACGCGTCGCACTCTTTGAGGTGGCTTGCTGGCTCGGGCTGGAGTGCTGGGGCAACAACGTTGCGAATAGCTCAGCCCTGGTCATTTCAACAGCAGAGTACTGCGCTGGTGCCGCAGTGCTCATACCCACCTCGTTGACCATGTCATCAACGACGCCTTGCGAACTGTGACTGGATGCCTGCGTCCTACACCAGCAGACAATCTTCCTATCCTCGCGGACATCCAACCCGCTGAGCTTCGTCGCAAAGAAGCCACACTGTCTCTGGCACGACGTGCCATGGAGCCTGGACATCTGTTCCCTGTCAACGCTCCCTGTCCATCGAGTGGGAATGCACGGCGCCTCAAATCGAGACACCATTTGTACCCGCCGCACAACAACTCATCAGTTTGTCTGACAACAAACAGGGCGGATCGCCGGTGGAATGCGGCGTGAGTGGTTGGACAACCCTACAAGACTCCGTACTTTCATCCCCGACATTGGAACCACCCCTCCCGGATTTGCCCTGCTACGAACAACGAGGTCCGGTTAACTGCCTCCGCACCAGTGTCGGATGTTCCCGCTCCTGCTTACACAAATGGAGTACGGCCGCTTCTGTGGCTTGTGAGTGTGGCACAGAGGAACAGACCGTTGAACGTGTTGTCCGCCACTGTCCAATCCAGGGATCTCCAAACTTTTTTGTTAGGAGGGCCACTTAAGCTAACACAACACTTCGACGGCCGGACATCTTCTTGATGTGATTGTTACGGGATATATTATATTCTACCAAATCAAGAAATGTTTTGTGAATATCTTATTTTTTCACTATTGACAAAATCGTTGCGACCGGATGAAAATGGCATCGTGGGCCGTATATGGTCCGAGGGCCGTAGTTTGGAGACCCCTGGTCCAATCCATCGACGTCCCCAATGTACTGGAGTGCATGGCCTGCCGGTTCTAAATGACAAGACAATCGAATAGCTGCTCCACACCTGCCCNGAGATCCAGTGCGGCCTCGTAGTGGATTAAAAGAACTGGCTGAACGATGAAGAAGAAGCCAACTTTAAGCAAACGTCAGCAGCTTTACGGTCTGCCGCCCCGTATGTGAATAAAGTGCTGCAAATAACGTCCACGTCCATTATTCGCTTGGGCAAAGCTGTCCGTTTCATAATGGCAGCACCAGCAATACACACCAAACGGCTCTACGAGTGTTCCTAAGCTTATTGGGCCCGGATCCCCTGTTGAGCTATGTGGTAGTAAGCCACTGAGGTGTTTGGAAAAGTACGTGCAATACTAATTGTGTTTTGAACTCACAAAAGCACACAAAAGCAATCAGTCAAATGTGGTATCACCAGAAAATAGCATCGATTTTATTTTTACGCACAAGAGCCCTAACACCAGCAAGATGTGAGTGGGGCAAGCAAGAAAAAGGGCTGGGAAACCTTGTTCTGGACTGCAACAATAAACTGTTCAGGTTCTGACTGTTCAAACTGTTCTGACTGTTCAGGGGGTGTATATTACACTGTTCAACGAAATTGATGCTACTTTACTAAAACAGTATTTTTCCCGTGCTGTTGTGGAGCTAATTTGAACTGTTCGCTTGTACAGAAAAGTTTCAACAAACGCTGTAATAGTCAAGGTTGTTTTATTTACCACTCCACAGGAACCCACGGCAACCACCACGCACTAGTTGTGTCAACAGGTGAGTCTATTGACGGCAAAGGGACTTTAAGCGCTGTTGTTAGGGCAGGTTTCCAGCGCCGGGAACATCTACTCTCGCGTTGCTTTTCATGTCATTGCCTACAAGTCCTTAGACAGCTGAGAGGAAAACCTGCGGCCCGCGTGACATTTTAGTATGGCCCACATCAGCAATGTCGTTACCCAAGTTAGAACACAACATCGCGTCGAAGCGATGTAATCCATGATAAGCAGATACTTAGACATAAAGTCTCTCTCGCTCCTCAGAGTTTTCTCTCTTTATTTTTCCTTAGGAAGATAAAAATAGATTCTTGATAAAATTATTATTTTTTTGCGGCGCAAAAGTAATATTCCACATTTCATGCGGCCCATGAGAGTAATATAACCAATAGGTTCCTCATCCCTGTCGTAAGATACCTGGTCGCTGCCGACTGTTGTTCAAGCAATGGATGCGAGGTCAGTTTCCCCAACTATCTTCAAGTTATTGGCATTGCATGGGACGCTACTATGATTCTTTGTGTCATAATTGTCATTCCTAATTTCTGATTAAACATCTGTCTCACTGCATGGAAAATCCTGCAAAATGTTCTCCTTTCCTTCGGATCTCCAACTGTCGCCGAAATCTCGTTTAGCGTGCGTATATTTTTTCAGCCATTGTTTCTCATTCTTGATGTGTTTATTCATCACTTTGGAAAAACGTTTTCAGTTGTTTGTAAAATTTCTACTTCAATTTTTTGATGTTCAGCCAAAAATCTTTGCTGTTTTGGATTGTTTTTATTTTTTTTTATTTTTAGAAAACATCAGTTCGAGAAAAAAAACAACCGGTCAACCCGGGTGTTCTCTTGACAGCGCTTGAAAAGTCGCGAAATCGCAATACATTGTGACCTGCGGCACCTGGCGCTGACCTCGCTGCCCCCTCAAATCTCGTTTAGACGAGACTGCTGCTCGCGCACAGCCCATTTCCCAAGTGGGCATTCGTGTTGAACTGTTGACCTATTCTGTTTCACCGAGCGTTGAGCTGCTAAGTCGATTTAGCGGCTTCTTTGTAGAGGCGCAGAGGAAATTGCTTGCAGCATCAGAGCGTTATTCTCCACTAATGTGGAATGCACAAAGCGCCCTGTTTCCCTTCTGTCATCCTCTTTGCATAAGTCAGCTGATATTCTCGTAATTTCCCCCGGTGAGACACAGCATGCCAACGTTGCAAGTACGGCATTGCAGGAATTTTTAGAAAGCCTTGCACCGTGTCATGCACCGTGTCATGCAACTGCTCGGGGGAATCGTGTATTTCATGGTGATACGATGCTTTCGATATTGATCTGACCATATACTTGTTATAAATAGGAGATTCATCATTTTTCGTGGTATTTAAAGGGTTACTTCAAAATCACTTCAGCTTTTATGGAAAGACCAACCTGACTATAGACACTGGTGCGGTGCGACGTGTTTTTCTTATGTGGTGGCTTCCGCGTATCATAATCATCTAAACCAGGGCTTCTCAAACTTTTTTGTTCTGCGACCCCGTTTCAAAAAAGTTTTTTTTCTAGGCGTTCCTTGATGGATAGTCTAATGTTAGTGATACGTGTAAACGTCACATTAGTTTACAAAAACATTTATATCTGATTTGTCAAGCCAATTTGTTTCGCGACCCCAAAGTTACAATCCGCGACCCCATTTGGGGTCGCGACCCATAGTTTGAGAAGCCCTGATCTAAACCATCTTTGTTCAACCAAAATGCTTTGCCAAAATTTATGTCACTGTCGTCATGAGGGTCGCTCATTGAATGACTTACTTTCACTTCAAAGCTGCTAAAAGCTTTCAAAATCCTAATAGCGATGATAAAAATAACTGTTTGGTGCCTTTAATCATCCACGAACTCTGTTGTCATAGGCTAGTTTGGTGCCAGCAACGGTAGATAGAACCAGTTTAGTGCAGAGGAACACGAAATAAGAAATCTAAAAATCACTTTCGCGCCGAGTGGACACGTGGAAGGTCCATTGCGCAGTAGCATGTGATAAACAGGAACTAAAGACCACTGTACCAAAAATGTCGAATTTGAGATTATCAAAATATAACGGCAGGATGTCATTGTTTTATGCCTAAACGTTAATGATAAGCTTCGACTGGGCCGCGGGTTGGCGGAGCTGATCTAAACCTTGTTCAGATGGATCGATCTTCTTCGCTCGGGCTTTGAATTTTCAACAACAAATTATAGTCAAGACTCAAGAGCTTCAGAAGCTGCCTGAACGTCACTTTTGCCTGGAAATTAGCATGATCTTTTTCTTTGATCTGTCAACGTCGAGTTTGTTCGGGAAGCGAATTGATTCTCTTCCAATTCATGTGTGATTTCCCGTCTATTGTTCACGCACGTTGACTAACGTGTGCTGGGAAGCAAAGTGGAAACGCGACATCGTGAGAATGACTTTGGCTGACCGTTCTCGTCGGCAGTCCTTTTTAATTGGCAGGATGTATTGATCAACAAACCGCCTACGGCCCGGTGGGTTTGTCATTAGCAAATTGTTGCTGAAGGGTCTCACTGCAAAATACGATTTGTGTTTTACGAGTTATTTTTTCTGCTGTCTGCAGTTCCGACTCGGTGTTAACAGACAAACGGTTGCATTGATCCCACTTGTTGCTGCTGTGTTGCTGCCGAAAGCTGACATGCTTTGGCGCTAGAGGTGTGGATGATGATTATTAAAAAGCAGAAGTGCTCGTTGATCAGAGACTTTCTCTGTTGCAAAACGTAAAATGGAATGATAAGCGCCCTGTCCTAGAACATTTTCGCAGAACGCACCCAAAAAGGTTGCGTTACATTTGCTGGGAAAATTGTCGTGCTAATTATTGCTCACAAGCAAATAACGCCAGCTGCTAAGTGACTACACTTTTCAACGATTAAGAAAAAAGCACCATAATTCGCTCAAAATCCTAAAACGATTTTCCAAATTGCGCTCTGACAAGTGCTTTTTCAAAACCACTTGCGGCCTTGAGTCTTGCCACCTTTTTGGTGCTACCGTGCCATGCTCACCACGTGATACCTTCTTCACCGAACCATAACCGACACGCTTTTATTTAAAAATGACGTTATAAGTGTACACGCGTCTTCACTAGTCACCAACCAATGCTTTGATATCGCGATATAAAATGTTGAGTCTTCGAAAGTTGTTTCTAATGAGGGGGGAAAGATGCGGTCAAGATTTGTATCGCAATTGCAGAATTCTGGACTTGTAAAACTTGGAATTAGCTGTGTTCACGCTCTGACCGCTTTATATTTAGTGGAATAGATCTTAGGCTTCACAGTATGTATGGTTTTGTTTCTTTAGGAATACTTCATATTTAAAACGTTTCGTTAAGCGCAGCACTCATTTGGAAGTTGATGGTGAACAGAAGAAATCCGACAAAATCTCCCGAGTTCGCCAGAAATCGAGTCCAGTTGTGCGTGTTTTTCGGTCTAAGTATCGAGCAGGCGAACGTGCAATTTAAAAAAAGGAAATATTACTGGCGGTATGGCTTACTTGAAGTCGGTACATTCAGTAACTATTCTTTGCTGTCGTGCGTGGTTTTTTAGCATCTGGTGGTGACTGGCGCTACATCAGGATGGAGATATATGTACATTTTTTGCCGGTTTCGCTTCGTCAATTTTCAAATGTTCAACGCTCAGTAGTTTTTATCCAAGTTTTGTGAAGAGCGATCATCAGGCAAAATTAAGCAACAAACAAGCTGCCTCTGTTGGTAAGGAGTGTGGCGTTTTGACAAGGAAAATAGGAACTCGCATCCCAAGACATCTTCTTTTGGTCGTTTTGCAGGGGTGCGCTCACCGCGTTGCACGTGATAGCGAGGTGAGGCGGCCAGCGAGCGCGACGCAGGCATGTTGTGATGGCAAGCACTTCACGTTCGCCCGTAGGAATTCTTTGTCCCTTATACCGTGAACCACACTACTTTACTGCATGACCCGGCAGTCCGGTTTTATGCGCGGGATGGTTAACCAAGCGACANTTATTAAATATTTGCTGAATTGTGGTCATCACACCGCCCGCAAATCCTGTCAACNCTCCCTTTACAGCGGTTTTGTAAATGTTTTCTAAAGGAAACTTCTTTAGCCCGGAGCCGTATGTCGAGCATCAGGTCATCTGCAACTGCCCTGTCAATGCATGACTGCCAGCATGACTACCATAGTCAAATGCGCGGTTAATGGAGTTACCTTGTCCAAACTGTTTTAAACCCGATCGCCTGGTTACGCAGCGCGAGTGACGCACAACCGCCGCGGGCAGCCTAAGTTAGAACAGGATCGTTGAGCAACTTGTACTGGATACTCGTTGTTGTCCTAACGTAGTGCTTTCTCGTGTAATTCGTGGTTTACGCGAATAGAATGTGTTTTCTCGCAGCGCGTCCCGTCTTTCATTTTTTTTCGACTTAGTGCGTAACACATGCGCCCCGAGGCTATTTGCTAATTACACAACAGCTGCCCGACCTTAGCATATGCGCTTGGGCTGTGCGACAGCGCTGATGAATCGATACATGTCTACGCTGAAGTTCAACAGTGAATTTTTACTAAGCGTTGAAATTCAGTTGAACAAACGGACCACACCACTCTAAGGCTGCGACTGTTCTTGCGAAGAAGGCAACGAAGCGCTTTTCATCGGTGAGAATGGCGCCGCCGATCGAGCCATGGCCAGCGAAAAATGAGTTTTTTTTTAGTTTACCGCGTTTAGATGTATCTTTTAGTTGTTTCGCAAGTATGCAGATCAAGGGCTTGGATTTTCCATACCATCCACAACAAATGATCTGAATTCAATCAGGATCAACTTGAGGCTGGTGTGATCAAGACTGGACGAAATTGGCCGTCGCGTCAGTAGTTGAATTGAATTGCAAAATAAGAAAACCGCTGTCGTTGTGCGAAAATTTTGCTTAAACAACATAATTTTCTAAACAATATTTCAAGTGTATAAACGCCTACCATGAGTTCTTAAAGAAAGTTGCCTGGATTCATTTTGAACTAACTAGGCAAACGTATGCGAGCGAAGCAGTGCTTTTAAGGAGCTGCACATCTGTTGTAAACACATATTTCGCCGAGTGAATGTCCGGCACTCGGCACGTTGTGCAGTATCGGCCACCGACCCCACTGCAACCTTAATGTTCATGTGCTGTGTGCTTCAGACACAAGTACACTGATTGCTCCCAACTCCTTTGTCATAATTAGCCACTTTGGTTTCAAGTATTTGCTTAAGCGTGGCAAACGCTTGTTGGGCGTGAGTTCCCAACGGTTGACAACTTGCTCGATGAACTCTTGTGACTGGAAACCCGACTGATTCTGAAGCAAGAACCTAAGAAAACGACAGCGACGAGAATGCTTTCAAAAGGTCCATTTTTACTTTGCACCTGTAGAGGCGGGTGCGTAGGTTTGCTTCTTCCACTATTCTCTTGTTGGTTTTTTCACGCAGTCAAACTCTGCTCGTATCTTCGGGAAAAATGACCAATGCAAAGGAGCGACCGCTTCGCTGTCCCGGACTGTCGATTGCCATTTCTGCATAGCAGTCGGTTTAGTCTTGCCGGCTTTTCTCCTGTGACAGCGTATTATTATTTTCCGAGACCGACGCATCCCAGAGGGCGGCTGCATTTTCTCTCACAGCAACTTACGCGGATTACCGATGCCGGGCACTTGATGTTGTCATCCGCTGCTCCGACGTGGCAACACTGCGAAACACAGATTGCGACCTACTTATAATGCCGCACACCAACCTGATCCATTGTCTTGCGCGGCGGTAGTCTTCTTCAGTCTGTTGCTAGTACTGCGCAACTTCTACACAACGTAAGGTACTATCGGACTGTGAGTGCAAGGGTTGATTTTTTTCCTGGGCGTGCTCTTTACCTTGTCGTGGCAGAACCACATGCGATAACTGGCCTGAAGCAAGAAAACTGTCAGAGTGAATCGCGAGCGATCATGTTCAAACCGCACATAAATACAAGAGTTGCCAATCATGTATTTTTAAAAGTTACTTATTATCATATGGCTTTGCAAGTGCGGCACTCCGTTCACTATCTGTCTCAAACGGCAGTGGGTTTAAGAAATCAAAGCGGCTGATTAAGTGTTCCCTTATCGGAGGCTTACGGAGCACGTTCTTTCCTAAAGTTGTATACCTTAAATCATAAGAACGTTACATTTGCGGATTGAACTAAAATAATGCAGTTTAATACTTTATTATTTTAGTTCAATCCGCAATGTCACGTTCTTCCTACGTCAGTTTCTGTCCAATCACAGGGGCGTTTTTCTCCAATTTCGGTGCTGTGCTGAATATCGTGCTGTGTGCAGCAGCAACGTAACTTTCGAAGTCGTGGTTACGATGCGTTAGCCCGTAAGTCACCAAAAGCTGTTGGGTCACTTTTCTTCGTCTTTTCGATCCAACGCAAAGAAAATTTATACTAATCCACGTTGCTGACGCATGCGCCACAGCGCCTTTGGCGTCCTCGCGTAACCCATAGCAAGGCCTTAGTAGTGAGAGAAGGCCTTGCGCATAGCGTTCAACGGAGAAATAACCGGGCATTGGTGCAGTGTGGAGTGCCACCGCTGTAGCACACTTGTGTCGTGTGTGTCAGCACGACTGTAGCAAGCTGAACAGTTCCTTGTACTCATCACGGTTAACATTAATTTTAAGATCCGAAAAAAAAACGGAAGACCGGACCGTTTTCGATAGGAATTTTGTTTTTTTGTTTCTAGCTAGACTTGGCAAGAGTTCCGAGTTTCACGCTGTCTGAAATATGCGCTGATATTATCGCGCGACAATTTGTAAACGCGCTGCTGCTGGGCCGATCCATTCCCCACTACTTGACGTTCGCAAGTGTCGGTCAGGAATGCGTACACATGGAAGCAGAGCCACAAAGTGCGACGACTGTCGGGCTAACGCGAATTGCGCCAATGACGAACAGGCGGACTTCACGACATGCTGCTTTAACAGGCCCCGTTGAAATGATACGTGTGTCTGGAATTTTGCTGATATAGTTGGTGCGATGTACTGTAAATCGACGCGCTCGTAAGCGAAGCGGTCAATGCCGTGCTTAATCATTTCAAAACCTTTAATTTTGTTTGGGAGAAAGGCTCCACTTCGATCGATCTTTCATCAGCTTTCTCACTCCCGACGCTGGCGTGCTTGTCTAGAAGCGGGCGCAATTTGAACACAGTGGGTATTCGAATCACGATCTGTGGAGTTTTGTTTCTCCAATGAGTAAAAACGTGATCTGGATCTTTGCTTCGCTGAAGTGGCCAAGACGCTTTGTGTTAAAACTAAACCTAGTTTCTGGTGACAGTAGGATTGCGCCGAAAACCATTAACTTGGTTGTCCGGGTTTCTTCATTGCGAACTCTACTTTGAAAAAGAACTCCCGAGTCCTTCAGCGGCCGTCAGTGTCGCGATGATCTTTGTCTGGAAACTCGTTTTTCTGTCGTTTCGGAAATGAATCTGCTTGAAATATTGGCCGGTCTGAATCAAACTGCACGCCTTTTTATAAAGCATTTCCGACTGAATGCCAGTGCGGGTCACGTGCTACTACCACTACCACTGCTGCTGCGCGCGCAAGCCTTTGACCTACTTTCGGACTTGATATGAGTGCTTTTCCCAGATCGCCAAACAAGAATCGTGAACAGTCCACGCCGATGTTCACAGCCAAGCAATTTTAATGTCAGCTTTGGTATATACCTGCCGTGCTTTGCACCAGGACGCACGCTGCTACAGGGGTCAGTCACGTGACTCGTGCTGGTACGGCGCTTCTCGCAGCTGCCGCCTGTATTCTGAGGATGCGCTTTTCTTTGTTCGTGCGACGAAGCCGGGCGATTCGATGTTCAGACGAAAACACCGCGCTCGAAAAGAAAGTCCCGGGCGCTTCTCTATCGAACAAAAAATCGAGACGAAGAAGGCCGCGGGAACGCGACAGATGTCTCGAGTTGGAAACGAGGCGAGAGGTTTTGCTTCGCGGGCGGTTGTCTCGCTGTGCTCAGCTTATGTAGTAGTCATGTGCGACAAAGGTGGAGAGTAGAGCAGCATGGTTTTCTTAGCTAGGCAGAAATTACTATTTGACTGATGAAGAAGGCCGAGTACATTGCTTATTGATTGGTGACAGCGAAGGAAAGTGTGTATGTGTGAATCATCAAAAAGTACTGCTGCGAAGGGTGCTTAACTGAATGAAATTTTACATATGCAGCGCAAATTCCGCCTCTTGCCGATCTTAAGAAAATAGGTTTGAGTGGAATGATGAACATTTTTTAACATTGTGTTTTTGTGATTGAGCACGTGAGTGACACAACTTGCACAACCTTGATTTTCCACGGCGTAATCTCTGGATCATGTGCTTTGTGCTCTATGCTCACCAGCAATGGTCATACTAGCATGTGCGAAACCGGGAGTTGTGCAAGTTGTGTAACTTCCGTTTCTCTACGAATTGTCGTGGTACGTTGGATATAAAAGGTATAGTCGTTAAGCTTCCTGTAAATTACTTCTAAGCTAATGTGTGTCTGATTTCCATTGTCAACGATACAGTTGTTTGGCGGCTTTCCGACAAAAAAGCTTTTCTTTTGAAACGTCGAGGCGAATGACATAGCCAGCCGCGTATTGTTAGTTCAGTCTGGTTTGCAGTATTAAATAAATTGTAAATAGAAAAGTGGCACACCTGTTGTTCGTGGCAGATGAGAAAGTCGTTTGCAGCTAAAAGAAGAGCTGGTCGTTTGAAATGAAGCTCTTCGCAGTTTGCCTGTTGCTTTTGTTTTTCTGATAAAAGCGGTAGGAACAGGTCTTTAACTGCCAACGTCCAGTTTATAGGATCGTTGCTTTGTCAACGTTTTGTGTTTAAGTAGTTGTTAAATACCAAGTATTTCTGCATATGATGTGCGTGTAGCCCGTAGCCCAACAACATTCCTGCTTCTAACTGACCAGTGTGACGTGGACCATTATTACGTTATCAGTCTTGCGGAATATTGTTCACTCAGCCGGCCGAGTCCTCGACGATGAGTGATATGGACATTGGCAAACACTTCAAGTGCAAGCCAAGGAGGCGTCGCTTAGTGACAGAATGTTTTCTCAATTGGATGTATTGGACTTTTATTGCGTGCGAATGTGTGGAAGTGATTTTTCTCTTATTGAGGTTGCGGAAATAGAAAACATGTTTTCTTTGAAGTTTTCTTTTTCGATAGGGCTTTCGTAGCCCCAGTTGTGTCGTCACGTTGACTTCGAAAGCAAGCCCATGTTGCAAAGCGGGTTTTATATTGTCCGGGGAGTCGCTGTGCCAGCAGACAACGCCCAGTAGTATGTTTGCGCAAGGTATTGTGTCGTCCGGGCATGACTGTGTGTGTTCCCCACATCAGGATCTTCTTCTTCGCTTGACTTGGTACCGACGAACTCTATGCGCAATTGTTGTTGGTGTGCGTGCAGTGCAGCTTGAAGTATAATTACCACAAACTAGAATGTTGAAATCATCATCAACAGATGGCCCGACTGCTTATGATATCAACAGCAAAGAAACAAATCTGTAAATGAATAACAANGGTTGTGATGGTCGTATCNCCATTAGAAGAGCCCTATTTCACCATCTCTGAGCTGACAGTAATCGTCCGTTTTGCGTGATGGTGGCATTTGCCCTGCGGTTGCGTGTAAGCAAGCTGCTGCTTTACGGATTAAGTGCTATGGCCGCATTGCTCTGGGTGTAATACCAATGCTTTCTAGAATCATTCTCACGTTGAGTGCCGTTTTTGTTTAATCTCAAACCTGGCGATATTATCATCAACCGGCCGGATTTCCCATGTAAACTTAAAGATTGCTTCAGTGGTTGGTGGCCTTCGTCGCCCACTCGCTGCCCACTCAAGCAGCGCAGCAATTCGCCGCGTGCTTTTGACCGATTGAGACCGTCATGTTGCGAACTCGCCTGCCCTACCTAACTACATTGTTTGCCTCCGGCGCGGAGACGCGTGTTGCACAGATTGCTGTCAAAAATTTTAACGGGCCATGCTCCGTACCTGAAATGTCACTCATGACGCAGAGGGTTAGTGGTTCTGCTCGCACTCTTCGTTATTAGGTGAAGAGGTTTTCCCGTGGGCTGAAGATTATTCATGAACCCGGCGCAAAACTATCCAGTGTGTTCTGGGTAGTTCCGCATTTACATAACGATTTTATTTATTTTAATGATTTATTGTTAATCGCTTTGGCGAAAGAACTAATCTCCACTTGCCTCCTTGCGAGCATACGCATCATTGATTGTAACACGGTTGGTGGCATCTTGCTGGAATTATGTTGATGAGGCTGGCATTTGTACTTTCCCGCATTGCATTCAAGCGCTCTCTGGCGACAGCGCGTACATGCGGATATTTTCGATGATTTGTTCATCATGATCGCGGTCTCCCCCACCACGTGATCACCATGTGCATAATGGCCAATTGCGTTTGAGCTGAATTCGTTTTCATACCGTTCTAAGCTTCCCGATCCTGATCTTTCCCCGAGACGCACGTCTGGCTGAGCTCAACCGTAGCCCAATCTATGCTTCCGCTACTGGAGAACATTGATTTGCTTGCTGTTGAAACCGGCACTCGCAGGTTACCTGTCTTCGCGTGCGAAGTCGTGCGGCCTGGTCTTTTTGCCTTTGGTTCACGCGTTGTTGCAACCGGCACCTGACACGCAGATGCGTCTGATAACACGCGCGCACGTCGATGCGTCACTGCGGTGTGAAAAATACCGAGCATCTCATGTTCATTTGGGTCTTGGCGCAGAAAAGGGAAGAAAAGAAAATTTTCTAACGCACTTGGGCCTTTTTGAGGCCGCGATGACAACGAAATGCGAGGAAACTAGATCTGGTGGTTCGAACGCCAAAGTCTAGTCTGCTGCCCCTGCCACGATTGAAGCTGATCGCCTGAGCGCAGCCGTACGAGCGCATCCCAATACCGGGAAGATTGCCAAGCGGACCAATTACTCGCCTCGTGTCGTCAGGCAGATGACGTAGCCCCGTTGCTTTCTTTCTGAGAGAGGTTCGTCACCAACGCTTCCTATAATGTCACCACTGCAAGCCATTACCGCATTCGCTTTGTTGTAAGTCGTTTGGGCGTCGCTTACCGCCCTGCACAACACGTAAATCGAAAGGTCAATCGCGACGGTCTTTTTTAACGACGCAATCAAAATGCCTTGGTTTATGACAGTGTGTCGAACCGTTCGGAACGCTTCGCTTGCTTTACCACGCCCGTGTGCAGTCGGCAGGGATGACAGGACTTGAACAACACTTTATAGTTGTTTTGCCCTGTAATTGCTGCAAACACTAACTAGGTGATGTGACTGTTCCCGGCGTTATGTTCAAACGGGGTGTCTCTGGCCGCTGGAAACGTAAGAACAGGTTATGGTGCGTGCTTCTATAAAAATGAGTGTACTCGTTCTGACGGAATACTTCGCTTTTCTACGAGGCTATTTGTCGTGCTTTCCTGCCATAATTTTGTCTGGGTGGTTTCCCCTACAATGTGTATCCAAGCGTCGCATGTTAGCAGGAGCCATTTTCACCGAATAGAATGAAAATAGCCAAAATGAAAGATCAAGATGAAAGGGTGTGCGATCCATTGCATGGGATTTATGCCTTTCATTTTGGCTTATTTGATGAAATGCAAAAACATTCCCATGGTCGGAGAAAGGGCTTCCCTTGCCAAACGGTCATTTATAGGTCATGGAGTTTTGTCTGAAACCTGTTTGAGCAATCGGCTGTTTTTTATAAAGTTCAGGCGATTGTTTACTCGGGTACCTTTTCTTGTAACTTCACAACCGGCTTGGGACATGTCTTCGCTTTAATTGTCGCTCGAAAGCACGAGCCACGTCGCTGCTCATGGTTGCTATCTGTCATGTTTTGACCTCATCTCCTGGCAACGGCAATTGTCTTTCTTTCGGCAGCTGACGTTGGGACACATGGGACTGAAAGGGCGACGTGTCGCAGCAGTGGTAGCTGGCGCTCATTAGCCTTGTGCAAACGTTTTGGGAATGCAAGAGATAGTTGAGCACCTGTCGTTTCGTAGCTATATTCAAACTGGGCTGTCGGTTTGCGTTTTCTGTTGTCAAGTTAAACTTATTTCGACGACCCACAATGTTCTTGGGGTGAGAAGGCGTGTAGATGTGTACGAAACGCAAGGATATTTTTTACTTTTTTTCAATCCTTTTTCATACTTATTCAATTGCTTTCGAATGTTTCGTTCGTAATTAGGGCTTGCAGTCGGGGTTATGCTTTGTTGTTGTGTTAGCCAAGCGTGTTTAATGTGCTACAGTACACAAATTTATAGCATGTATCAAGGAGCTTGTAATCTAGGTATAACTCAACAGCGCCTTGCGTTTCGTTCTGACTCTTCTTGTTTCTCTAGCACAGGGGGTTCCCAACCTGGGGTACATTTGCCTATCCGAAGGGGTACATTTAAGGATATCAATAGACAAGCAAAATATATTTGCATATATTTTATTTCAAAAATT
>JGI24158J21664_10002117_pt1 | contig 23655 bp, 14 predicted proteins | sample Ectturendosymbi3_FD_21664 | JGI IMG/M metagenome (IMG submission 21664) | reverse complement strand
TATTTGCATTAAGTCGACAAATTAACAAGCAAAAAGTATGCGAAAACAGTTAATTTCCTTTGCGCAGGTAATGAACTTTTCGTAAAATATCAAGCTGAAGGGGGATTTTAACCCCAAACCCCCTCCCCTTGCGTACGCCCTTGATCGCGGTTCGTCACCACGCGCGTAAATTAAACGCATGCATTGTGGTTCAATTTTTTGCTATGTAGGTGAACACGAAGGAGGTGCATATTATTTCAAGTTGGTTAAATTACCATCAAAAGCGATGTTTCGCTCTGCATAATGAAAGCAAAGATATCTATTTCTGCATGCTGTTCTTTTGCATTTTTGAGCAAGTGTGTTTTTAGTAAAAGAATATTTTTTTACCAAAATTCTTCAATACCCAGTTTGTTATTTCAACAGAATTACTTGAAAATAAAATTTGAGAAACATATTTAAATTTTGTTCAAAACTTTTTTCTTGCAATTGGTGGTATCCAGGCATGTGCAAAATAGGTCACGACGGCAAAGACACTCGAATTATGCAAAAAACAGTGAACGTCTATTGCTTCTTATCTGCTATACAGAAAAGTTTTAAAAAAAGACCGGTGGTCTTGTTTTTCTCCACGAAATAGCGTTGGCAGACACAATACGAAAGAAAAACAAAAAACATGAACTGGTAAATATTCAGGAAGGTAGTAGGGTTGTAACCACTAGATGCGTCTGCAGTCAGTCTCACACAGTAATGACCACGAAAAGCTAAAACTTTGAGACTTTTGAGGCAATTTCGGTCATAACTTGTCGACGGTTGGCGCTAGAGAGTCAACGAAGACATCATAAGATGCGGATTTTTGTGTATGTTCTGATAAACAAAAATAGGTACCTTTGCACTTGAAAGTTTGTCGTTCATCGCAACGACGCCACAGGGACTTCATGGTGACGTCACACTGTCAGAAAATTTTCAAATCCAAAGATACCTGTTTTCTGCTTATCCGAAGGTGCATAAATTCCGCATCTCATGATGTCTTTATTGGCTCTCTAGCGCGATCGGTCGGTGAGTTAAACTGCTTTTAAGCCACTGCAGTGGCTCCATAAGCAGGGGTGTAGTGGGGTTGGAACGGTGTTTCCACACCTTTTTGCACTAGTAACGCTACTTGAAGATTTAGATTTTTCATTTCAGTTTCTACGTGTAACGCATGGAGCAGAATAAATGAATAAACGACAAGTTGTCTTGTGTGGCATGGTTGTGCAATTATTGTTTGTGACGCCAACAACGGTATTTGCGTACTTCACGCTTCGTCTGATTGTTTGCATTTATCGTAATTCTGCTGTCTTCGTTTCAGAGGAGTAATTAGTCTTGAAGTTTTCAGGCTGTTGGCAAGTAGGTTACAGCTTGCCTGATTGGATTGCGAGAACTAAAGCTTTTTGCGCGTGAGGGCATCTGAGCGATATTTGGTGTTCGAGTTCAGCTTTAACCTAAATCCGGGGTGCAGTGGTTGGGAAAGCGTGGGAAGGATCTAAGACAGTTCGGCGATGCCGTTTCGGCGACCGGACGTTTCGGCGATGGTGGTCGCAGATGTTTTATACGAAAAAAGTGTGTTTTTGTAATACAGTAGAATTGCCCTACAACGTCACTTCAAGGGTCCGGAGAGAAAGCGTCGCTATGGGCGAACTGACCTTACAGCCGAACAACAATATATCGTTCCTGAAATGGCGTTTTAGTTAAAGGCCAGAGCCTGGCAAGGGTTAAAAGTGGCCTTTGATTAGATTGCCGCTTACTGTATCGCATTTTCGCGAATACTCTGATAAGAAAAACACAAAGAAGTCAAAAAATTTCTTTCATGCTTGCCTGTTAGCTTTTTCGAAACTGTTTTCTGGCTTGGACTAGTCTGAAGACCTCAACTAAAAAAAAGTCCAATCAAAGTGAGTCATCACTGTTTTGGGAGGGAAAAAACTTTGGGTGAAAAAAGTGGTCGAATCACGTCATTTTCGGATGACGTCATAGGGTCAAAAAAATACAAGGAGTAATTTCTGTTTTTATTTTAAAATAAACCAGGCGAAAATCCACATCCTAAGTGCTATTGATTGACCTTCTAGCATTAGTGGTTGGAACGTTATGGCCTAAAAACAACAAATTGAGTAGCTAGTCCACCAGGGGAAAGCCCCTAGGGGATTAGCTGATTCATTATCGGCAAAATCTTCCATAACTTTTTTCCTCTCAATATTTTCACTTGAAATTTGGTGGGATGTTGTAAGCCACCAAGATAAATTTGTTCTACAATTTTCAGACGTTTCGTGTGTGTTGATTGGGACAGTTTAACCTTCAAAGGCACAAAGAGGGTAAAAACAACCCAAAAATGGGTTATGCGCCGTTTTACACCCCCCAAAAAAGAAAGTTCATTTTTTCAATTATTTTCGCAACGTTATGGTCATGACTGACATTTTATATGTAGAAACTTTATTTCCAACGTGTTTCGTTTCCGTTCCATGGCTGTTTAAATGAAAACAAATTTTAGCAACGTGAAAAACGGGTTTTCCCCGAAAAGTACATCACAATGACGGCACGAGTACAGCATAGCTATAAAATTGCGTTGCTGTCTTCCGAATCCGCAGATGTCTTCACTAACTCTCTAGCGCACTCCGCTCGTGAGTTATGGCTATATAAACTTCAAAAAGCACGAAGGGTTTCGTCAACGGATTGTTTCAATTACAGACTTGACTACGTTGTTGCTGTGCGATGTTTTTTCAAGATAAGGTTTTGTGGTTTCATGCTTGGTGTGTCACTCGCTTCTTTGAAACCTTTGAAAACCACTCGCTGTTGATGAGCAGCTTTCTATCATCCTGACAGGAAAGAAACTCGAGAACTTTACCAACACAGCACAAACATTTTGAGTGCAAACATAGCCTTGCTTTGTCTGAAAAATTGGTTTGAAAAGGTTCAGACATCTTTGACGAGTTCAAGGAACACTTGTCACCAGCAGCTTCGTATGCCTGTGTGTGTGTTTGAATTTATTGTAAACGTTTGCTATTACAGTATAAGCAGATGGCTGTTTAAGACAAATTTTCAGAATACATGTAAAACAATCGTTTTTATGTTTGCGCCTCTGCATTTGTTAACTTAATCAGTCAATCGTTTTGTGCTAAGACGTGGTAGGAAACAAGATGCAAAATCGTGACAAAACGATTTATAACTACAAAATGACCCGCACACTTTACCTACTTTATTCGTTGCAACTGGTGACCTCAAGTTCTACCCTCTGCCTTTCTTTCACGTGGCGTATCTAATAACCATCCCTAGCAACCATGCCTGGTAAGCAAACGCTGGCATTGATCTTTGCATATAACGTATATGTATATGCATATAACACGTGTTATAACGCATCAAATTGAGAACAGGGTCTGATTTTTCTTAACTTGACGAGGCTGCTGCGATCGGCAACCACGAATTGCTTTGTTTTTCCGAAATGGCAACACTCCAATACACACAATTATCGTCCTCATCACTGCACTAATCTGTTTGCCAAAGTAGACCTGAAAATTATTTCGTGCAATCGAATTTAATGAAACAAGATTGGACTTTGACCTGCAGCTATACAAGCGCTGGAAGAATAATTTCCAGGTTGGGACGTAATGATAGAGTTTTTTGCGAAGAACCAAGTTTGTGGAAAATGACGTATGCGGCTGATAAATATGCTTACAGTACAAGTTCGTCAACAGACTTTAAAGAGTACACACGTGTATATTTTCAAAAGATTGAGTTATACAGGACGATGCAAAGCTACCTGGAGGAATTTAGAAAGACAATACACTGTGTTTTTGTGGAGTGCTTTGCCCGCCACTGAGTTTGTTGCGAAAAACTCAACATCAACGAAATCATAACATATGGATGCATTTTGCAATTTTCGAAAAAGTGGTTTTTGAGAATCGCTATCATGTGTTTTGCGAGACAGCAAATTCATTGAATTGTATCACGGCACGCAGTGAATTACTTATCGTAACATATTAACGCCCATTAAATGCTTACAATGAAATAAAATCTAAGACCAACGCCTTCATGCATTTCAACAGCAATACACCAGTTTCAAAACTCAATTACTATTTTCGTCATTTTAGTAGCATTTTTATATTTATGTAGAGACGAGGAAGTAAGAAAAAATTTGAAAATTACGGAGTTACAACACTACAAACAGTTGATCCTCTTTGTAAAAAGTGAAAGGTTGCATAATCCCCGAAGAGTTATCGGAAAAATGAAAAAAAGACACTTTAGATGATAGCAGAAAACCAGAAGTTACTTCAAATAAAGAAGGAAAGTCTATTGACATTTATTACTTTGCAAGGTTTCATGTTCAAAAAACTAAGTAGAAAAAAGGTAAATACGAACTGACACAAAGTGTACTCGTGAAACATTTACTGCGCATTATGCAAAAATTAACTTTGTATTTGCTTGTTTCAGCTGCGCAAAGAGTTTTTATGTCGGTCTTCCCTCCTTGAACTGATAATTAGGATAACTTCCCTCTATTTTCTACCTATGCTATCAGTTTGTTAGCAAACTTTTGTTCAGCTGTAATTCCAAAACCACCTCCCACCAGGCCCGTAACCAGTGGCGAGCGCCTCCGAAAAAATTTCTCGCCCCCCTGGAAAAATGTGTTGGACATAGTTTAAAAAATTTGGGCCCTCTCAGAAAAATCTTTGCCCCGGCTGGTGTCCAAGCTGGTTACGGGCCTTCCTCCCACTGTGCTCTCTGTTTTTACTTGCCAAACACGGATGTGATAGAAATATATTTTTTAACAATTGCAAACAAATCGTAACAACATCTCAGTTTTGGAAATCCCGGGAACACGACTTCCTTTGTCGTCGGCAGCCGATGCTCGTATGTACAGAGCGTGCTATAGTCGGATACAAACAGATTTTTTTCGTTAATTACAAAGTTGTCCTAATGATTGAAAGTTGAAACACTTAATATGCGCTGGACTATTTTTCGTGGGCCGAACAAAACATCAGCTGCAAATCCCTTATTCTGTTGCTCACGAATCAACTGATTTATGTGGAGGAATAACTCTACATACAATAAACCGCATTGGTGTCATTTTGTAAATCTTCAGCTCAGCTCCTTTTGTAAATCTTCAGCTCAACCTACAGACGATTTGAGCTTTCTTCGTCACACTCCGGCACTACCATCTGCATCCCTTGAAGCTTGATCTCCGATGTTTCGCTGTAGAAAACTGTTAACATGCCGCGATGTCGAATGGTCCCTGGGTAGTGTTAAATGAGAGAATGTCAATAACGTGAATGAACCTTCCACGGCATCTTACGTTTAGAGTTCAATAGCCTGACAAAAACTTTTCATTTTTTATTTGACTGGCGTTGGCTCTATATGTACATAGGCTAGCCACATGTGGTCGAAAGAGTTTAACCTCTAATTTTTAAGCAAGTCTTCCCCATATTATTATAATGCTGAAAGTAGGAGGTGGTCCCACCTGAACAACCACGAGACGTACCTGAATAAGCAAGACAAATCTTTTCTAAAAATGGGTTTTTGATTTGCAGTACAACGAAGAACTTCCAATTTTAACTCAATTTTTCCTAAAAAATCTGCTATTGGAAATTGATTTTTGCAAGGGTTTAAATTATATTTCCTGAAGAGACGACAAGCACTCAAGGAGCAATTCATCGCATTAATTTATGTCTCAAGATGTAAAGCAGTCTTAGGCGCCTAGTTCCGTTTGCATGATAAACTAGTATCATTTTCTACCTATTGGGTGTGTGAATGCATACACCACGCCCTTGAAAAAGATTGAATGAATGTCTTGCTTAAATTTTTCAGCTTCTACAACCCCGACATGACGTCAACAAGATTTCGACCTAAAAATAAATTTTTATCATAAATTAATTTGTATTGACTTGTTTGAAAAAGCCTTTATGAAATACAACAAAAAAGTAAAACATTTTTAACTTTATTTAAAACTGCAACTCTGAGTCATCCGCTTGAACCGATTGCGCTGCGATATGTCTTCACACATTGCAGCTTTTTTACACGGCGAGGTAACGAGATAGTATGGAATATATAAATTTGGCAATGTGTATCTAAAGGAATAATTAATCTTCACCAAGATGAAGCACTCGAATAAATCAGCAATTTTTTAATAGAAATCGATTTCTTGAACTGACCTCTTCTTGGCACCAAAATACGAACTGCTACAGAGCAACAGTTGTCTGCTTGGATGCGAAGGGTTATGGAAAACCGGGTAGAGTTTCATTTTAGCTGGGTTTACACTTTCTCTGCCATGCTCAGCTCCTTACGGAACTGAGCAAACAACGCTAGATACCGGTTGCGACCCAGCACTCCCGCGCAACTATGTTGATCATCCAGCAGACTGCAACCTCTTCAAAAAACTATAATCCTATTAAATATTCGCAATAATTCGGCCATTAACTTTCAACTATAATAAAAATTTATGAAACTGTGGAGTAGTGCCCGACGAAACAAACTGTTTAACAGTTTTTTTCGGTGTCCCAGCGCCTTAACTTTATTTTTCGTGAAACTGTTTAATGTTTGCGCCAATAAACTCAACTCAACTTGTAACTCTACGCATCCTCAGTCCTGTTATCCACAAGCAATTGCTTGCTGGTAAAATGCTTAAGGGCCTCACCAAAGACAGAGAAAGCAAGCAAACTCAAGGATAAAAATGAATGAATTAAAACACAAGTTGCGGCAAGTAAATACAGGAAAACACACCGTTCTCACATAAATTCCGGGTGGACCACCGGTGATTCACCTGGAATTTCTAGTGGCCCACAGAGAGTTCCATAAATCCTTGAGAATTCCATATATGTCAGTTCATTGATTATGATTTTATTAAGGACTATGATTGTACATACCCTGAGTTCACTGACCTATGTGCAATACAGTTTCGACTATTTGTTCATGAGGTGTCATCGTAGCAAAGTGGTCCATCGGATATATTTTTAAAAAGATGGTCCATGGGACAAAAAAGTTTGAGAACCACCCATCTGAAGCAATGAGATTGATAATTGCTTTTTCTTTCATTATAAAGGTCAACGAAACGTTTTCGAAAAGCTGGTGTTTTTGATGATATTTTTGGGTTTTCAGACGAAGTCATCAAATGCGGAATTTTCGAGCAATACACCGTTTCTGCAGCGTAGAGGAAATTTTCTTATACAGTGGTCGGGAACCGTTGGTCTTCAAAAGTTTGCTATAACCCTAATTTTGACGCCAGTTGTGGCAAAGGTTTTTGTAAAAATTACTAACGTTTTTTGTGTAACATCCGGAGAAAGTTTCTTTTCATCACCCATTATTGGTAACAAAGTAAAGGTTTGCAAAAATGAGCTGGACAAGTGGGAAACAAGATGAGCTGGAAAAGTTACGACATCATTTCATTTATAGTGCGATATTGCAAATAGTGCAGTTGAGTTGCAAGAGCTACAATTTAATTCTCCTAGTCGATAATGTCATTAACTTTGTTTTCTATGATCCTCAAGAAAAATTGCATCCAAACAGTTTCATTTTCATCTGTGCAAATCACAAACATGAAAGAAATTTGCAGATTTTATTTTTCGTTTTTAACTTCAAACGATTTATAAACACCATTAATAGCGACAATATTTTCTAAGCTTAGATCTTTCTTTTGAGATTTGAATTATCAAATGCACTGAAATATTAAATTTCGTTGTATCCCAAACCGGACTGTTTTGTGCTTTATCCACCCGCAAAAAATTAACCTACTGAAACTTAAAGCTGCTGTTCGGTAATTTAAAAATAGAGTTTGCGTTGTTATTCGTTGAAACTTTGTTAGCAGTCATGAGTCATGGACTTACTTGGTATCACCACTTCCTGGACGGAAACATGAACTTCTGCTGGTTCTACTGCCTTGGGATTTTTGACATACACAGGAATGACGCCGAACCAAGCCGATTTCACTCTTGCGTGACGATTGTCGCACTCATCAAACTGAATGTAGTTCGCTCTGACGAAAAACCAAACAAGTTGAAAAAACAACAGCATCAAACAGATATGCTTGCAAGCAAAAAATATTGTTTCTTACTGGGTGACCTTATTTTCGCTTTTGTTTCTTTCAAAAGTTTATACGAAAAGTTCCTTTATACAAATCAATCTTTACATTTCCGCCTACAACAATGCGTTCTTCCGCATTGCTTAAATTTGCATGTAAATGATGCTTATCAAGGTAACGTTAGACGCATCCGATATATTCCAAGCCAAATATTCGAAAATCAAAACGTTGAGATCTTCAAAATTGCAAAATCGAGTTAGCCAGAACGTGTAGTGTACATTTTGACTTTCATGCTTACTACCAAATGATTGTATCAAAGAGGCTTCTCACAACTAACGCATAACTTTGCATATCAAGCAGTTAACTCTTGACTTTGAATAATATTTTTTTCATTGGTTTATAGCGTGGTTATAACTCAACTGTTTGCAGTAATAAATTGCACTTCCACTATGTAATGGAGTATCACTCGCGTTTTGATAAAAAGCAGTTTTATTCGGTTGTATTCTTGAATCCCAGGTTTTGAGCTTATGTCAAGGTTTGAGTTAGCAGCACAATACGTTGGAAATGTTACCAAGAAAGCATTTTCTCCCTCTTTTACAGTGAACATCTGGTTGCTAACCTCAGCGCAATTTACAAATATGTCGATTCGAAACGCGATAGAGAACTGCGAAGATTATTGGCCTCAAACCGCTTGAAGCATGAACTGGATCATAATAACTGCTTATCGATGAAGACAGCCTTATATAAGTAATTCAAACAAGTATCATACAGCCCGCCTTGAATTGAAACTTATTAACGACCTACTTTCATTAACCTTTTTTTATCATTTGTAATCAGGCAGGTCTCATTAACGGCAGATTAACGCTAAGTATTTGGCAGGTAAGTAGTGGAGTTGCCATGTTTGAAAATCAGTATCGACGACACCCTCAAACATTCAACGTCCGCCTCACACTTCAAACGTTTATCGTTGACACGGTCACTGACTACCTAACTGGCTGCAGACGCAGAGAATGCAAGTCGATATAGTGTCATTAGAAAACCTAGGGATTTGCTACGGGTGGGTTTGCGACTCAAGGTTTCTTGTGCAATGTGTACTCCAGCCATCATTGTTCTTTCTTGAAGAAGGTTTGTACAATATTTTACAAGAAAAACGAGAAATCGAGAAATAAATTGTTTGATTAACAATTTTGTGAACTCACCATACGTCCAACCAACTTAATGATCTAACAGCATAAGACCCTGTATTACAGAATCTTAACCTCCTGCTACCGTTGACACTGACGGAAAATTCACTTGTTGGGTTTGGAATGCAAACTGATCGCAGTAACGTCGGTGCGTCAGTTTTGATATTTTATTCTTGTAACCGTTTCTTGAAATCAAAAAATGTGTTTGTTGATACCAAGTAATGAAAAATCCTATGACCACGTCTGGATTAACAAGGGAAGAAAGAGGAAATCTATTCCCGGCGTCCTCACAATAGACTAAGGAAAGCGTCACGAGGCTGCTGAAAGAACGACGGCTGCCTCAAAAGTTCGCTTGTCTTCCTTCCTTGTGTGTTTTCTATACATTTTTATGTGAAGTACTATAACTAGAGGGCCTTTCACTAAAACTAATTTAGCGCATCAGCATTTAAAATTTCAAACGCTATGCATTTTTATGTCACTTCAATTCGTATCTTCCAATTTTCAGTATTCGGCAGCAAGTTGCACGTGAGCATAGATCTCAGCAGGTCCCACGTTGCTAACTCAGGGAATATTTCCTCCTGAGTTACGAAGAAACAACGTGCTTTAGACAGAAGCACGAAAAAGCGTAATTAAAGTAGTGTACTGTAAGTTATTCGTATCAGTTTTGAAAATGATTAAAAATGGAAAAGAGCTGCGATACCTGAATGCGGTCATCTGTTATGTAAATTGTTTATTTTCACATAGACACTATACACACTATTCTTCACATACGACAGTAATTATATTAAGTTTCGAGCAACAAGATTTGAAGAAGGCACTGAGGTTTCAGCTAACATGGCAGCAGGGTTTCATTCAGGACAATTACACGTATCTCTTTCGGTCAACTGTCCTGATGAAAATCAGATACAAAGTCAATTACAAAGATAGCGTTGTTTTCAACTACAACTACTTAGCAACAACTTTGTCCAAATTTTATTATATACTGATCAAGTCCGTAACCAGGTTGGGACACCAGGGGAGGCCAAGGGTTTTCTGAGAGAGTCCCAAATTTTTTCAACTATGTCCAATAGTTTTAAACTATTTCCAACACTTTTTTCCAGGGGATCGAAAAATTTTCTAGGGGGTCTTCACCCCCTTGCGCCCCCCTAGTTACGGGCCTGATGCTAATGGATATTTCCGCGATCACAAACAAATCCAAAATACTGTTCTCTGTTTGATAAAGAATTTGCATGATTTTTCGAAAAGCTAATACGGTACTATAATACATGACTGTGCTGATATTTTATTGGACGCNGGGCCGGATTTAACTGATGCGAGGCCCTAGGCTAATCCACTTGTGAGACCCCCTCTCCCATTGTTGCGAGGAAAAAAATGGAAAGCGTTAATAAATATTCGAAAATCCGAAAATGACCCTCTCAAAGTACGGTAAGTGAAAAATTCTAAATCATTACTGGAGTGCCCACGATCACTGCGTTTGTTGCTGCCTGCGACGCAAAAGCGTTAAATCTCACGGATTTATTGAAATCCTACTTGGCTGGCGGGAACAGGATTTAACTGCCACAGGCAAACCAACCGAAATCGCCACACTTCAAATGTTTAATAAAACACATGGTCTACGTTTTTTTAAGAATCACATCTGTTTTTTTACCTGTGTTAAAAAAAAACAAAAAACAAACACGCTGCACCTACAGTATATAGTATGTGTGGCGGCATAAAGACTTACAACGTGAGGTCCATGTTGCAACTCGCTCAGCACGGCTGTAAAAATCTCACACAAACGACCAAAACACGTCATGTAAAACGCACCCAAGTGGTTGTAACTGTTAGGTTCACGAATCTGAAAATTTGATAAAATCCTTACTTATTTATGGTGTTTCATATTGAAATTTGGAAGGGCTGAGCTCACCAATGCCTACCGTGGCGACCGGACAGGTTTAAATTTTGCTTATGCTGTCATTATTGAAACACGTATAAAGAAATAAAAACCTACAATCATCGAATCAAGTAAGGCTGAACACAACACAGTAAACGGTTAAAAAGGTTTTGTCCTTGCCTTCTTCATAACAAAATTATCTAAGCATTCATTACAATTTGTTTGCCTAAGTTTGTCATATTTAATGTACCGAATGCTTGGTGTGAACAACCTCTCCTGGAACATTGCGACTGTTCAATTCATTTTTAATTCTTTTGAATCTTGAAAAGGATCTTTCTCCTGAGCAGTTAGTGACCATCAAGTTAAGAAATAAGGCTTCGCGTAGTTGGATAAACTAAGAACCACTAATCTAAGGCATCAGACCCAAACGCGCGTTTGTCATTTTTGTGCTGTTTCCCTATTCTTTCTTTCTTTGGGGAAGAGTTCTGTGGTTGCCAGTTGGCAAAGTGACTCTTGCTTGCTATTCAAGCTCATCAAGATCTTCTTTGATTTGCTTAGCATGGAAGCAGTACAAACTTACGCACGTCTTAATAGCGATCTGATTTCTGAATGACTTTATTGAAGAAAATTCAAATGGAAAAAAATCACATCTGAAATACCAATCGAGCTTTACGCGATACAAACGCTGACCAAAGTACTGTATTGCTCAGTTACCTAAGAAACAACTATGCTTTTATTGTAGCATACTGCTGCTAGCCCTACACATAGCTCTTATCTGCAGTACAACCTTGCTTTGATCAGGCGCAGTGACGCAACTAGAGGTTTGAGCCAGTGGGAAACTTAGCTGAAGGGAGCCCACCGGCTAACACTCAGAAAATAGTTGAGAAACAATAGCAAATCCGGTATTGAACGGCTATAAAAAACCCGAAATCACCGCAAAACACTCCGAAAAACGCAAAAAACAACAATCTACTGAAACCAAAAGAATAGTAAATACCGATATACAAGCTCGATAGGGTCCCGGTTTTTACATTTAGCTTATCAGGGGGGGGGCGGTTCGCATCCCTGCCACCCGTCAGTTATGTCACTGATCAGGTGCATTTCAAACATGAACAGCCAAAACTTCTTTTGATAGAGTCACACGTAACAATCGGTACAATTAAGCACACGCAGGACGCAGCCAGCGTGCTTTGAGTATATCGACACAATAATTGGCATGCGGCTTGACCAACCGTAATATTGAGATTCATGGAAACTCGTTGGAAGACTCTGGCGCTATCACCGCGAAAGTTGAATAAAACTAAATTTCGTGAATAATAATTAAGACATCAATTTTGACGAAGCTTACTCTAAATGATCATATACCGGCCACTGAATCTATGCGTACCGCAGTTTTTGGAGGCCCTCTTGGATCTTGAGGCCCTAGGCTTAAGCCTATATAGCCTATTGGTAAATCCGGCACTGATTGGACGATACTTTGAGCAGTAGGGACGCGTCGCGTTAATATATAAAAAGTGCTGAAACGACATACAGTTCCATTTTTCAGCACAATTCGGAGCTGCAAACATCCTGCATCTTAAAGGAAAGTTGTAGCGGTTGATTGTATATTCATGTTTCCAAGTCTGTATCAGTTATTTGCAATAGTTGCAAAGCTGTATACTACAATCCTGTTTGAAAAAATCGAATGTTTGAAAAAGATTTGAAACACTCGAAAGATGGGACCAAGTGGCTTTCCTGTTTTGCTTTGAACGAAGAAACTGTTCCTTGCTGCTCGGCATTGTTATCTTGCTACCAACAACTGCTTCTTAAAACATGTCATAGGAGTTTTAATGATTTGTTAAAGCTAACAACAAAGCTAAGGAAAGATGCTGATATTCCAACTTGCAAGTGAATGATCGATAAGACTGTTTTATTACAAAGGTGTAAAAATTAAGTCACATGTAGAAATAGTCCACGCAGTGATATTGTAAATTCGCCACAGACATCATGTGATAATCGCATTAATAAAACTTGCAATCTTGCAGAGAAACCTTCTTTTTGTACAAACTGGTTATCAACTTTATAATTGTTTGTCGTGGGATAGAAGGTGTATTTGCTTAGAACACATGTGGATCCTTCATGTCAGCTTCAGCGCCGTATTTTTACCTGCTTCCATCGTTAACACAAGCTGTTTTGGGATAGAATGCAACCGAACAGTTTCCCGGATTCGATACACCCATTCTGTTCAGACTATTTGCAGCATTCAAAGCAAAAAAGAACACGGCAACTATCCAGAGCATCCGCAGCAAGGTCATTTTTAAAGTGAATAACTTTACAACTATAGCTAAAATCTTCAAAATATAATAAAGAACTTGGAAATGCTTTCACAGGTTGCACCCACAATAAAATTTTATTTTATCATTGGCTGTGCATTTTAGAACCAACGCGTTGCAGCAGCCTTGAGACAATAACTTCCTATCTTTCTTTTTTCATCGCTAAAAACATATTTTAAGCAAAAGCGACATATTCTCCAGACGGATGCTCCAGTGCCCGAGGTAGGATATTGCTAAAGTGGGATCAGGAGTGTTGTTGAAGTTAGCTTAAAATGATCGGAAGTCTCGAGGATGGAGGAGGAGAATGTTTATATTTTTTCTCGAAAAGTTACAAGGACCAGACATTCGCGAATGGGGTCTAGTTCTTACTTTAAAATAAACTATGGACAATATAAGACAAGATTGCAACATCCATAAAAGCGATTACTCACGTACTGCACAGTTAAACGATACCGTAAGTACAGTTTGATTCTGTCCACAGGACATATTCTATAATCTTCATCTCAATCTTTGAAAACATGGATCAGGAAAATAAATTTCAAGAGCTTTGACAAAGGATTTATGAGTATTTGAAGCTCAGCACGTTTGAGGCATCAAATATGTCACTCTTGTTGAATAGATATTTACGAAGCACTGAAAATTATATGCTTGAATTGTCGCAAGATTTCCATTACGAGTAGTGGAGTGAAAAAAGTGTTTTGTGACTCATATCGCATAACAAGCAAATGCAAATTTCTAATATCGCCTTGTTTCTGCCAGAGGTGTAACCAAGTTAAAAACAAGAAAGCTATTGCGAGAAGGGACGAAATCATGAAACTCTTTTTATTTTTGAGAAACTTTGATACAATAAGAGTATTTCTACTCTTAAACATTAACTATTGGAGCCTGCTGTTCAGAGCAAACTTGTGGTCCTCTACGAATTGCATATGATGACACCTTTCGCGTGATCTCCATTTATGCACATCTTTTGTGAAGGGCTTGCCTCTGGCATTCGTTTGCATGGCATGGGTTCGCTTCAACAGATAATTTGTGGGACAGTTTACGACAAAACGTAGAAAGGATCTTTTCCGAATACGTCATTACTACCTTTGCTTCTTCTACTCTAATCATTATATTGCGCAATGAGTCTGGAATCATGAAGGTATTTATATTTGTGGTGCAAAATACCCAGAGTGTTACTTGCAATGAATGCTCTGCACGGCCTATTTTGTCATTAACGACAATTTTATTGTAACGAGACAATAAGCATGGTCAGAATTCAGTGGTGTGGGAGTTGGGGGTGCAGGGGTTGCAAGCGTACCCCCAAAAGTTTTTATTTTTCCAACGATTTGGAGAAATCTCAAAAAATTTGGGCAAAGAAGTTTTGACATTTTTAACAATACTAATGAAATCATATTGCTTTGTTATTGAGTGCATAAACGCTTAACATTTCATAGAAAATACATTAAAATATAAAAAATCAGCAAACTGTTTCTAATAACTTCATGTTTGGGTTGTGAGAGTTGCTGAGTAACGGACTCACTTGAAAGTTTGGGCAAAAGAAGGCATTTCAGTTACGTGTTATATTAAATTATACACTGTGGGAGTCGAGTATGCTGCAGGGTATACCTACTTCATATTATGAGAGACCATGCTTGGCAAGTAAAGAAAATGTGTTTTTAATTTTAAGTAGAGTGTTTGGATGAATAAATTTGCCATACAATTTGTTGCATGTTGGATATATGTCCTCAAATAGGTGGGAGGTTTCTGGTTGACACCAGCAGCAAGAACGTGAATGGAACGCCAACGCACTGAGCCAGCTGGCTGCTGACAATGTATTTGCACAGACTTGAGTGCCTTTTTTCAGTTTGGTTACCATATTTCAAGCATCATGTTTTCCATTTTCAAGTCTATGGCAACAGGGTAGAGGAAAATAGAATGTACCAACAGCTACAGAACATTCGTAGGGAGAAAGTTTGTCGCATAAAAGTTTTTCGGGAAAATTTGGGGAAATTCAGCCAAAAGATCTTTTGCACCCCCCCAAAATTGCCTGCTCATATAGCAATATCAGGAGTCGACAAGATTTGTTTGAATTCTTTCATACAGAAATCTTTGCAACAGTGGTTTTCATTGATAAATGTTTATTACTATTTACTATACTGACTACCGGGGCATTTCTCTTCTTAGCATCCTGGGGAAGTATATGCCAAGTGCCTTGAAAAACTTTGCCCCGAGATAGTTGAACCAAAGCTGCAAGAAGCCGAGTGACAACAAAGCTAAGGAGCTAAGCGCAGTGACAACTAGTGTGGTTGTTTTCGTCCCAGCCGTAGCACCGCAGACCAAAATTTCATTTTCCAAGAATTTTCCGATACGTTTTGTATGTCAAAAAATGTCTATGCATATTTTGTCGACCTTTAAAAAGCATACGACCTGGTCACTCGAGAAAGCTGTGGGGAGTGTTGCGGGAGTACTGTGTTAACGGCCGCCTGTTACTGCCCTCTAAGTCAGGGTCTCCGAACTTTTTTCAGAGAGCCACATAGGCTAAGAAAGCTATTACACAACAGTTCGAGGGGTGGATATCTTACGTAATGAGTTTGTTCGGGATATGTTACATTTTACCAAATCAACAGATTTTTCGTAAATATATTACCTTTTCATTACTGACCACATGTCTTCGTGGGCCAGAAGAAATTGCTTTGTTTCGACCCGGGGGCAGTAGTTTGAAGACCCTGCTCTAAATCATTGTAATCCTGTTGCTCAGAAATTTTTGCCCATTTCGGCGGTGTTAAACAACTGTTCACCGTGGTTGTTGGACTCCGACAATGGAGCGTGCGCTCACCTGTTACTACCCCTCTTCAAAGTATATAATGAACTAGACACACAGATGGTGTCACGGTTAGAAGCTGGAGGATCAACTGTTTGCTTTTTTCAAAAGATTTGTCTGCTTCCATCATCTGCACAGAGCCTCCACCATACACGTGATTGGTTTTCAACTGTGTGCGATCAAGTTGGAATGAAAATTAGCTACAAAGACAGGTTTTTAATTTCTCGAGAAACCAATATCAGTGTATCTTACAAGTAAGTAGCATTACACTGCAGTTGGTCGTGAAGAGCAAGTAACCTGTAGTGGTATTTGTGAGTGAGGGAAAGCAGGTCAGGGATATTGATACATGGATTGGTAAAGCAAACACAGTTTTGCGTTAGCTTTATCCTTTTGTGGTCACAAAACGCTGTCAAACAACGCAGAGTTGTCAGTTTTATGTAGTTCTTGGTTCCGATTCTCACCTATGATCACGAATATTTAGTAATGACCGAAAGAGTGCTATCTCGAGTCCAAGCGGTATATTTAAGACATTTGCGAAGAGTTCACAGCGTGCCACTTTGCGACAAAGTACGCAGCTGCGAAATTCGTATAGCTCTAAATGTCAAGCCACTTATCCGCCGAAAAGAGAGATCGCAGCTTCGATGTTTAGGCCCGCGACCAGAAATCACCAGGAGAGATTGGCGAGGCGGTTCCTGTTAACAGCACAGACGGAAAATCGGCCCAGGGGTCGACCAGGGACCAGGTGGTCTGATTACACCTCCGGATCAGTCATTTTCCCATCTTGTTAAGGAGCCAGCAGAACTATGAGAGATTTCTGAAAACCATGAGCTATTTCCAGATCTTCTACATTTACTGCACCTACGAAAATCCCGAGAGGAAAAACGTCTGTGGAAAATGAGTGAAGTTGTTTTATAAACAACTTCTGTTTTGTAATGACACGTAACGTTTCGGTACCACGGCAGTTTGGCCTGCATTGAAACCAACCAACTGTTTTGTCCAGCTTGTCATCGATTAAATATTTGTACATGTTTCTTTCAAACTTAACTGCCTATCGCAAGCAGTTAGTCTCTTACAAATTGATTTGCAGGTTGTCCTCCACCATCTTTCTTTGTGTTCGCTTTTCACAAGGTTCTTGAAAAGAAAGATAGATACGTGCAACATCAGATGCAATTAATTCCAGCAAACTAACTGATATGGAGAAACTTAACAGAAGAGTCTGCAAATGTTTCGCCTCTGAGCTTCGGGACTGATGTCCGAAATTGTCCTTCGCAAAAATTAAGATGTTGCAACTTTGACTTGTGGCGAAATAGAACGTTATTTTCAAAATCCAAGTTCAGACGTTTCTTGAGTAAATTTTTAAGCGTTATTAGTGTTACACTACATATGCGAAAGAAGGTTGTTCTGCTATTAGCTTGCGAATACTTTGAATTTGGTGGTTGCAATGCCTGACTGCAGGTTAGACCGTTATGCAAAGGACGTCTATATTATTACCAAAGCAGAAGAGCGCAATATTATGCTATAATGCATCCGTTAGGCCTTATGCAAGCCTTCTTTATCGTTTGTTCGAGTGTGAAACTAGTTTTGCTTGGTTAATTGATGTTTTTCCTCTAATTCATTTTCCGTTGTTCTCGGAATCTTGTCAGAGGGTTATAATTGCATGTTTTGCTATTTACTTTGATCATTAATTTTCTCAGCTCAAGGTGACAATTTCCGCTTCTTTTATTTCATTTGAAGAAAACACTTTACGATTTATTGTAAGAAATATGGCTTGACTGCAAAATTGCTGCAAAAAATAAAAATAAAACTTGGGTTGATTTATTAAACGTATATCTAACGTGCAGATGATGTAAACCCAAAAGAAGCATTGTGATGCGTTCGCAATACTAAAATAAAATCATGAAAGCTGCTTGGATGTGAGTGAAAAACTGTTTTCGGAAGGTGGCCTTGAACTTTGTTACTTACTGCAGTTTTCAAGTAGCCTTTCATTGGCTTTTTTAATATAAACCAGGCAATACTAGGCTGTAAGACCATCGAAAAGCCAACGTTTAGCCGGTTAATACCCTTTAATATTATTAAGAGATATGCAGATGAATACATGAATTGCACTTGCGTGTAATGCTTAAACAAATGGGTTCAGGCGCGATTTCTTTTGTATGCTTGCGACCAGTCCGTTGTTTTGGCCGTGTTTTTAGTATACGCTATGTCATACAATTGCCTATGTTGTTCTTTAATCTTTGAAGTGTGAACATATTTGTGTACTGCACATTATTGATGTATTGGTTTCAATTTGAATAGTTTGCAGCGCAGTTGCTTCAACGTTTTCTGCATTTTGTCAAGTAACGTCCAGGAATAGACACGCACAAATGATAGTTTTTTCTGGAATACATTACCACAACAATGAGTTCCTATTTATCTAGTAACATTTGGTAAATATGAATTTACCACCTAAAATTTCAGATCAAACAAAACAACCATTATATGCATCTCAAAAATTTTTTGTTTCTTTAAAGTGTTATAAAAAAATCTTAGAAATGGTTGCCAAAATATGATGTGCTCATTGCATTAACGCGTGGCGTAATGTGGGATGATAAAAGTGATGATTCTTGATCAAAGCAACTGAGCATTATTCAAATTACAAAACAAGCAAGAACAGCGTTGAGAGTTTTAAAATTCCGCCACGAACGACGTAGATTATAGGTTAGCATGCTTGAGTTTCTTTGACATTTATTTGAAAGTTCTAGGTGATCCATTCTAACAGAAATATTCCCACATTAATACCTACAGCCATGAAACCGGTAAGAAAAGTTTTCTAAACAGCGTAAAAAAAAATTAATAAGCAAACAAGACAACATAAAAACAAAAAAACAAAAACAAAACTTGTTGGTCACCAAGCGTTCTGCTCTCAAACCAAAATTTGGTATTCACTGCACTTCGCTGGGCACCTGTCATACTGTAGCGCGCTGTGCACATAAAACTCACAAGCTTGAAGTGGCAAACGCACGTTTATTCTGTTTCGAAGGCTGCGCCATGCTGAATACCGAGTGCTAGTCACCAAGTTTCTTGCCTGTCCTGATCGAGCCCCTTACACTAACGACAATAGTCGCTAAAATCGAGCCTTGCAACCGGAAAACGTTTTCGACGTTTATGACGTAAGCGACGGCAATATCACGGTATATCACGCCTCGGGCACTGCATGATTATGCCAATGTGGGGATGTGTGCTTCGTTTTTCTTAGTGCATGACCGAACATATTTTGACAATTCGCTACTATCTGCACAAGACATGCGCTTGTCATTTCCCGAATGTTGTCACTGCAACTGTTTGCCGGAACATGAATTGAATGTCAAGACACTTATGAGTTCGAGAAGCAATAGGAGTGTCACCTTTAAGCTAGGATGTAAAACAAAGGAGTTTGTTTTGTGCGACAAGTAGTTTTCTCATACGTTGCGTTTTCCAATACAGGTAATGACGCTCTGTTTTCAAATTGCGGTTACCCATCAGAGAACTTCATTTTGAAATGCAAGTGTTGTTGTTCCGTTGTTATCGGTAAGTTTCTTTACGTGTGGTTCGGTTCGATCAATTCAAACTGAAAAATTAGGACAAGTTGGATTTTAAGGAGAGCGGTAGTGGGCTTAATATACAAATCCGAACCAGACTTACAGTAACAGTATCACTTGTCGCTAAACTCTTAGTTTTGAGTGCAACGTTAAACTTACACATGTTGAAGTCGCGTGTGAGTCCATAAAATAAAATCAAACCACTCAACTGACTTTACCATTACAAATATTAGTAAAACGTACGACTTCAGCAGTCGCAGAACTCGTGTTGGAAGTGCGTCATCTTGATACTGTACTTTTGATAGTGAACAACATGGATAAAAGCGAACCCTGGCGAACACAGCAAATCAGAGAACACAGCAAATCTTTAAATGCAGTTCAGTGTTTTTCATGCTGCTTCGTTATGAATCTGAAAATTCTTTTTGCCCTATATATCATTATTGCACCTTCCCAACAGGGTGTTGAGTGAATCCAGAAGCTGGCTTGATTGAATACGTTTGGATGCGACCATGGGAGTTTTTTCGCACAGCGTTCGGATGCGTCTGTTTCCCTCCTCTTTAGCCTTTGAACAAGGTGTTTCGAAAATGGTAAAATCATCAAAGTCACGTTTGCAGTGTTCACTTGTGTGGTTATATTCTTTCACAAATATTCAAGAAAAAAACTTGATTCGAAAAGGCTAACTAAAAACTAACTTGATGAATGCAGCCAGTTTACTTTGCATGAGAGATTTGGCTTGCGATTTTCGAGTTTTTTAATTATTGAATAAGACATACTATATCTTAAATGAGAAAGCACTATGGACGAGTTTTCTCAATCACTATCTGAAACATTAGAAAAAATTGCAAANACCCATTGTGAGTGTACCTATGTGCTAGCTAAGCTGTAATAACATGAACCTATTTAACTCAGCTAATGATAAAAGACTACAGCAATTTTCTCTGNTATGCCCTGTTTTAAATAAATCAACAATGGCAAATAGAGTAGAGTCGTGTATTGATCAAATCTNTACAAATGAATTCTTCCAAAGTATTGCGGACATACACATTCCTCAAACAACGGAAGTCTTTCTTCTGTAAATTTCTTTCATTTCGTTTATTTCCCGACGTTTCGCGCGCCTATTCAAGTAGGCTTCCTCAGGGCAATGAGGAAAACTTTGAGTAAGTGAAAGAAGCGTCGAAAAATAAACGAAATAAATGTAATCACCAAAAGAAATACTTGAATTGTTTGAAGTTACGCCTGGTAGCAACTGCTACGAAGCAACATGAGTAGCAGAAATAGCAGAAGACAGGCGTCGGTACGAAAATACAACAGAAAAGAATATAGGCTTAGACCAGAGGTTCGCAATCTTATTTGAAGCTGGCACCCGTTTCATAAATAAACAATAAAACGTCACAATGCATTTACAACCGCACCAGCGGCCATTTACAGTTTGGTAACCGCAGCTTGAATAGAAATAGCAGTGCCCACATTTTGCAATTGTTAAATTAGCAATGTAATTGGAATAATTAGGCTCGATAATATTCTTTTGCGTAATAGCACTTGCTAGCTTTCATAAATCGCGGTTCTTTTGAAATGAAGTACACGCAAGAACATACAAACTCTCATCCTCAAAAGTCGCATTTCGGACCCCCGTAAATCTTGTTTCGGACCCCAGGGGTCCGGTTGGGAACCGCTGGCTTAGACAAAAACTATGGATAACAAAAAAAGCTTTTTTTCTTCTGTCAAGCATACTTGTTTCGCAAAAACAAAAGGCCAAAGCTGCCAGCAGTATATAAAGTAGGCCCTATATAAAAAATTCAGAAACTATCTATCTTACAAAAAATTATTAAAAACAAATTCTACGTAGATCAATTTGCGAAGAGCAGCAGAAACTCAAAACGAATTCCAAGAAACTTACAACAAAATTTTTAATGACGTTTTTATCAAAAGGTAAAAAGGTAGCAAATGTTTGGCATAAAATATCTTCATTTCAGCGAAAATTAATTTTTGGTGGACGTTTTTATTCGTATATACAACATTATTTGTGGATTCATATTTATGCCACCTCGGTCGGTCCAGGCTAAATTTGTCTCTGTACAACCTTTTGAAAAACCTGATGGGGGTATAGAAAGATATCTTTCTCCCCTAAGGATATAATTATACTTATCGATGTACTAGACTCAAAATATTTATGTGGACATGAATAAGTCCTGCGTGATGCATCCTTTGAGATTGACAAAATGCGTATTACAACACCTCTTCTCCCAGACGCGAATGTATGCTTGCTGAGTTTTTCCTGACAACTCTACAGTAAAATCTCCAAAGTAGTGCCAAACTTCAAGTCAGGAAATAGCAAAATTGCCACTAACTACAGACAGACATAGGTACTAACCACAGATAGACTAACGTACCTGTCAAAATTATTTGAAAAGTGATGTAAACGAGATGGAAAGATTGTTTTTCTAATTTGTTTAGTTAGAAACAATACATTTTGTCAGGGCCGAAACCAACTAATATTTTCGGGGGGACAAAATGATGTAACTGGTTGCTGTACCTAAAAAATACATACATTTGTGAATATTTCGGGGAGGGGGCAATTGCCCGATTGCCAGCATTTTGTTGAATCAGAAACAATACGGTTTTCGCATTAATCATTCCACCTTTCTGGCCATTGCCGACTTGCACGAAGTCCTTCTCGAAAACCTTGATAAAAAACTTCTTTGTACAGTTTACTTAGAGACCCATACATGGGTGCTGAATGGATTTTTTCCAAGGGGCCAATTATCGAATTTTTTCAGGGTGTAGCCAAAAAGGTTTTTGTAGGGAAGCAAGTGGTGAGATTCCATTTTACCAACTCCGAAATTAAGAAAAAAACATTTTTCTACTAAAAAGTAAATAGCAACATATCACGTTTCCAGGGGGTACGCCCCACCCTAGCCCCTTTCCGACGCCCATGGACCTACGAAAAGTCTTTGACTCAGTAAAACATTTCCATGGTAATGACAAACGCAAGCACTACGAAATAAGAGGAAATACGTTAAACTTATTTCCAAAAAATTCAGTATGTGAAACAGACAAAGTCATCAGCAAAAAGTCACTAGTATAAGATTATCCCAAAGCTCGCCCCTTTTTCTTTTTTCTGTTTATAAATGACTTGTTCAATTCAATCGTCATGAAAAATCTACTCTTTGTCGATGATTCTGTGAAATTCAACTACCCATGAAATGGCGAAAGTAATTGATTGGCTAATTGCAAACAAGCCCTTACTAAATACTTCTAAAAAAATTATTATCACGAATAAACGTGTTAACACATATCTCTTTCAAATAAATCCAAACGGCAATCGTATTGGAAGAGATTTGAGTTACAACGTGTTGGTACCTTATGTGGAAAAAGCACTTTAAACGGTTGTGTTGTACTATACACAAATAAGTTGGTCTAGTGTGAATCGCAGTAAACATGTACAATTACGACAAAACCCAAACAGGACATTGCATTAAAAAGGTTTAAGTAATTGCAGTTGAAGAAGCAAACTCAGCCCAGTCTCAACCGCGTTTGTTCCAAGGCTTGAACCACCGCGACTCACACTGTGTCATGTTATGAACAAATTTATAGATAGTGGCAGCTTCAGCTTGGTTCTTCTCAAATGAAGTATACGCAATGTTGCTGTTGCAGAATTAAAGCCATGCAACCTTCTTTGAATGATGTGAAACGCAACTCCGTTTTATGTTTTCATGCGTCTTTTTGGTCTTCTCTTTATCTTCATCGCACAAACCATGTGATATAATTCCTTTGTTTGTTTCTGCCCCACCAATTAAAACGGCCAAGAGTTTTGTTTACCTCAGAGTTTTGTCAATATATTCTTTACACGCAAGAGTCAGATTCGCAGAGGCCGCCTCTGAGTGGCGTGAGTCGGGGGCGCAACCAGCTCTTCATTTC
>JGI24158J21664_10002115_pt1 | contig 23674 bp, 13 predicted proteins | sample Ectturendosymbi3_FD_21664 | JGI IMG/M metagenome (IMG submission 21664) | reverse complement strand
TGAGTCCAGAAAATACTGTTGCAAGGTACATTGTAAATTCCTGAAATTTCACGCGATTTAATGGAACTTCGGTGCCACAGTGAGACGGCCAAACAGGTGGCGGACCGGCCGAAAATGTTATTAGGCCATTTAAACAACTTGCCAGTGCTGGAGTTGCGCGTTGGCGTCATCCAGTGAGCGTGTCGATTGGTTCTGCCATTGCCGTAACCAATATGCTTTGTTCCGCGCAACCAGTGTCCATCAATCCACGCAGTTGGTGCGTTGCCCTCCCTGCCTTCGGCGTCGAAAACGGTGTCGAAGAAAGCAATGGCTTTTTTGATTTTCGATGAAGAGTCCAGCACTGCCAGCTGTCCACCGAGCTTGTGTTTGCAGTAATGCTTAGCGCTGTGACGTAGGAATATCCGGTCGTTCACGTACTTGAAGCACGAACCCCCGGCGTAGAAATCGTACTCAGCGGGACAAGTCACTGCAATCAAAACAATTCCATTTTTGGTCTGCTGTACAGTAACAGCTTGAACAAGATATCTGGTCGAAGCACGCTGTTCCCAGTGCGTTAATAGATGCACCGATTTCTGTTTGAAGGTTATAATTTTTTAAGTTTAACGACAAAAAATAAATGGCTATAAGTTCAAAAAAATCATAGCACTGTTAAAGCAAAAACCTTTATAATGTTTACTACGCATCTACAGCATGAAATTATCAAAACTTTAATATACTAAAAATAATAGCATAAAAGGGAATAATAGAGTATGAGCCTGAAACGTTTTATTCCAGTATTGGATACAACAAACAGTTGGTAAAAATGTGAATAGCAGCTCCAAAACTGTTTAGTGTAATTTTATCGAATGTTTGCCAATAACCACTGCGGCATATTTACATGACATGAGCTATCCTTTGATATTGCGGAAAATCTCCTTGGATAAATCGTTTACAAATTGTAAGCTAAAAAAGTTTCAATATACAAACTGGCATCTTCAAAGAGTGCAAATCATTTTTCATTTTTACCTGGTTTTGATTCGCAGAGAGTAGAAATGAAGACCAAGGTTGAGACCAAAAGCAAAGAACACCGGTCCGATTCGAAGAGGAAAGCCATGGCTTCAGCAAATGATGACGAGCTCAAGCGTGTCTGTTGCTTCCAAACCAAGACGTTATCTGAACTGTGTCATGGCTTCGCGCGTTTTTATACGTCTGCCTCTGCCTCTGCTGGAATGTAAACACTTTACTACGCTGCGCGGCTCAACGCGCGCAGAGGTTTGGGAAAAAATGGCCCAGCGCAGGTAATAGCAAGCGTTCAGCTCACACGCCCACCTGCCACCACCCATTCCTTCAAACAAGCAGATTTCCATAGGTATTTATGAAAAACAGTTACGTGCGAAGAGCGCATTCGCTTTCGTGACCTTCTGCAAGTAATGCCACCCGGATGTTGATCTATCCATACTCTTGTGCATATTAAAACAGGCAAAACTTAAAATCTGTAAATATTTATGAGTTATATCTTAAGCAGCATAGGCCTTCGCAAGCGTTGACTTCATCAACTACACCGTGTTTTGATTATGGAGCTATATATTTCTGAGAAGGTGTGAGACAAAGCCCAGCGAAGAATCATTAAAACTTCCAGAATCAGTTAATCCAAAATAAACAAAGAATACAAGTCAGTGAGTATGCAAGTCTTTTAAGTCTGTCTCCAGCCCTGACGTTGGTATAGACGAGCGGTAAAAAAAAAGTGGTAGCTTTCGCTGTAAATTTCCACTCCAACTTGTGACATGGCGAGGTTATCTTTTTTCTGACCGTGATCGTTCGCATATGCTGGTCTGTAAACGCTGTTTTAGCGTGTATGGGAAGCATGACCACACTTCAGAAAATCAGAAAAAATTGGAAAATAGCAGAATAACAAAAGGAAAAAAAGTCAGCTTTTAATGGCATTTTCACAATAGGTTCGAAAAACGACAACGCTCTTTCAGCTCTGTCTGCCCAAGCTCACGTTTTTACTTATGGACAAATCTTGGCATCATGCGCAATCACTGTGACATAAAACGGGTAAACATTTTATGTTTGACGTTAAATGGGACAAAAAGCTAAAAATTTCGAAAAACATCTCCACCGGGAAGATGATTTTGGGAACGTCGCATCTCAAGCCCGTGACGCGACAATTCATCGAACGACAATTCATCGAACCGACAGTTTATCGAACCGACAGTTTATCGAACGACAGTTTATTGAACCGACAGCTTATTGGATTTGTTAAACTAAACACCAGCGTTTTAAATGCGCACATGCAATGAGTTCATCGAATTTTATTATACCCAATAAAACGTTTTAACTGCACACATAGGTGTACGAGGCGGGGGGTGAGGGGTGCCGCCCCCTGGGCTTGAAAATTTTCAGGGCAAACTCTGTTTTCAGGCCAACCGCAAGGTGCTGAAATATCCTGAATGTAAAAAGTATATTCAATACAGTAAAAATTTTCAGGGCACACTCTGTTTTTCAGGACAAGTGCTGGTTGCTAAAAATTCCTGGATGTAAAAAATATATTCAATACAGTGGATGCAGGGCAACTCTGTTTTTCAGGGCAAGCGCAAAGCTGCTAAAAAATCATGAATGGTAAAAAGTACATTCACTAGAGTGAAAATTTTCAGGGCACACTCTGTTTTCCAGGGTAAGCGCAAGTTGCTCAAAAATCCCGAATGTAAAAAGTGTATTCGATTCAGTGAAAATTTTCAGGGCACACTTAGTTTATCAGGGCAAGTGCAAGTTGCTCTCAAATCTTGAACAGTGAAAACATTTTCAATACAGTATATATTCACTTGAGGGAGATCTGTGTAATTTGGGCTAGTGTAGTTTGTAATCTGGACCAAAGTCGTGATTAGTTATAGTGACTTTGATCTGGACCAAACCCTCATTTTCTGTAAAAATCGAACAATGGGATGTCGGTAGTTCAACAGCTTGATATATGAATTCGGTAACTCTTTCTTTGTTCGTTTTCGAGTTTGCGCTGTGTAGAGGTGCAGGGTGTTAAGATCATATATTTTTTGATTAACAGGCGTTGTAGAAGCGGGCCGAACGGATGTGCACATTGCTTGGCTCCTTTGAGTGAGCAGCTCTAAGCGCTTTTCTCAAGCGCACAGCAGCGATAACTCAGGAAGGTTTAGGGAGTCAGACCGTGCGATCCGGAACCGTCGCTTTTAAAACATTGCGTTGCGTCATCGAAGCCGTTTACCTGTTTGCATCAGTAAAGCAATTACCGTAAAGCAGGGGTCACCAACCTTTTTGAAACTGCGAGCTACGTCTTGTGTACCGATTACTGCGGAGGGCTACTAGTTTGATACAAGTGTGCATTACACACTTCTGAAATAAAAATTTTGCTCAATTTACCTTCCATTATTTTAGTATTGGTGAAGACATTGATAATGCTAATGTTATTTTTAGAACAGACCCTAGGGCGACCTACGTGTCCTTGCGGGCGACCTGGCGCCCGCGGGCACCACGTTGGTCGCCCCTGCCGTAAAGTTTCTTGTCTGGGAGAACACAGCACGCAAGGAACTTCAACTCCTTGAGTTAACAAGCAAGTTAACTGCTGAATTTGCCTATAACGACACCTCTAGGGGATTGCATAGAGAACGTTATTTCCGAATTGACAATTTGACATCATTATAAGCGAATTGAAATGCATATAAAAGATGTCATCGCTACCAAACAAAACGTAACGTTATGTCGAATTGACGCTCCAGACGAAGCCGTTATAAACGAATTCAACTCTATAAAACAGATTTACATAAGGTTTCAGGCCCAATTCGGATTAAACTAAAAAGTTATTTTCAGGGCAAACTGTTTATTTTTAGGGCAAATTGTTATTTCCAGGGCAAATGTTCCCCCCCCCAGTAAAATGCCTTCCCGTACACTTATGACTGCACACAAACAATGCGTTTATTGAAATTTATTAAACCCAATACAAGTGTTTTAAATGCACACAGGCAATGAGTTTATCGGATTTTATTGAACTCAATACCGGCGTTTAACAGGTAGAATGGATCGAAGACACAGAATGGAACGAATTTTATCGATGCAATGCGTAAGGCCTTTTAAATGCACATCGCAGTAACATTCATATATTTGCAGTAGGTGGTTACCAATTATTTAAACAAATCTACAAGTTGTGAGCAGTTGCATTCCAAGGTAGCTCCTTATAAAATAACTGTGTTCAGATAGCGCTCTCATGAGGCTGTCTTCTTCGGCTGCGGATAGTACACAATTTTTGCATTTGAGGTGTTCCTCACATTTTCAGTAAGTTACGTCATTATGAGTTTTGTTCCTGACAAACATAAAACCTTCAGCGCCACTTCGGTTCGCTTTCTCACTTAAAATGAATTCCATTTCTAAACTATTTTACAATCACTCGCAATTGCTCGCTTCACTGGTATTCTGACATCTGGTTTTGATGGTTTTAATCCTGTTAACTACCGGTCGATACTAACGAAAGATAAAAAGGACTTTGCACTTGGAAAAAATTAGGTAAAGAATTATGACTGCAGCCAGGCCCGCAACCAGAGGGGGACAATCGAGCAATTGACCCCCCGAAATTTAAAAAAACTTATGCATTTGTTAGGTACAGTCATAGATTAATAGGTTGCCTCATTCCCCCCCTTCCCGACAATATCAGCTGGTTGCGGCTCTGACTGCAGCTGTACACTACAGCGTGGTGACCACGCCGTAATAATGTCTTGTGACAGTTAAATCAGATAAGTCGTTTCGATAAACTGTCGATTCGATAAACTGTCGGTTCGACGCATTGTCGGTTCGATAAACTGTCGTTCGATGAATTGTCGTTGGATGAATTGTCGTTCGATAAATTGTCGTTGGATAAATTCTCTTTGGATAAATTGTCGTAATACCTCTCAAGCTACTTTCGATGCCTGGTACCACATCGCACAGAACAAAACATGTCACAATCACGTGACTGCGACATCGTCATCACAATAAAAATACCTAACGAGGTAAGCTGGTCTTTTCTTGCCTATATTTACATGAAATGAGGTCTATATCAATTACAAAGCACCCGCTATGTATTGATGTTAAACAGAATTTGTTCTTATCCCACCAAGTAAGCATCATTTCCTCGCATGCCGAATTCAGAAAAAAATCTGTTGAAGGAATTAAGATGCAAATTTGAGGTAGACAGAGAAGAAAAACACCAAGATGCAACGTGTTTGACTTCCTAATTTTTTGATTTATTTTCTAGAGCAAGCGCTCATTTTTTTGTACATTGAATTGCCAGTCGCCAAGTTTTTTCAACTGGTGGGACTCTGCAAGACATTTTTCGTTTTTTTTGCGGAAAATGTATTCTTTTCTTTCGGTATTGCTGACACTGATCTATTAGCGAAGCTGATTGAAAAACAAAAACCCAAGGTCTCTTCGAAGAAGCTGCGGGAAATTGAATCGGGAGGTTTTTGAAATAGAAGACTGCACGTTGTTCAAAGATAATGAATGATTTCTTCTCGTAACACTTGTACAATTGATGCTTGCAACCACCAGCACTTTCCCGCAAAGGTTAAGACCACATTTTTATTACGTCAACGCAACCTACAACAACCACTTGACGTCTGTCGTTGTTTCCTCTTTGCTAGAAGAAGTCATGTGACATGGCATGGCTTCAAGTTGATTCATCCAGCATATCCACAAAAACGCTACACAAGCTTAGCAGAAGTACAAAGAAATCCTTTGAAACTACATACAGCAGTTATAAGTAAAAAGTTGATTCTTAAGCAAAACATTTAGTTTGTCGTGTCTAAGTTCTCAGTTTGAGCGGTAGGGTATGAAACCATGACATTTTCTTTGATACTTCAATTCTTTCCTTCAGTTTCAAGAATTCTTTCTTTGATCCAATTCTTTCTTTTTCAATTTCAAAATATTTGATAAAGTTCTTTGTTTGATTTCTTTGATTCAGTTCTTCTTGAATCATTGATTCAGTTTCTTCTTTTTTTTCAATTCAGTTTCTTTCAAGGATTCTTTCTAGAAGAGAGCAGCTGCACTACAGGCTGATAAAACCAATAAGGCATTTTGGCAGAAGATCGTCAACAAAACCAGATCTTCATCACTACCAACATAGGTGGGAGGGGCAAATGGTGGTTCAGATATTGTTAAAATGTGGAAAGGCTATTTCAAAGGAATATTAAACTCTGAAAACTCTGCCAATGAGTCTGCAGAGTTTGTGGAACATAGCATAGACTCTAAGGAGAACAATCTGGGTCCTGAAATGCCCATGTGTTCTGTTGTTTCGCTGACATGACTTCTTTATAAGCTGCCTTTGAACAAGGCACCAGGGCCTGATTTTATTTCTGCAGAGCACTTGCTGCGTGCAGACGAATCTCGATGCTGTTTTTCTCATTGTACTGTTTAACATGTGCATTGTTCAGAGTTTTGTACCCAATTCCTGTTTAAACACAACCGCAGTTCCCATAAGCAAAAACAAGAATGGGAATATGACTGACACATCGAATTACAGACCTATGGGAGTTGCTATAGTGGTGTCAAAGCTATTTGAACACTTCATGTTATCTAGCATCTCTCCTTTCCTTGGAAACACAGACAGTCAATTTAGTTTTAAGGCTGGACATGGCACTGATCAAAGTACATTTTTGTTGAAGCAAACTGCTTCGTACTTCGTAATCCATCCTTCATCAGTGCGTGCTGTGTTTTTTATGCCTCGAAAGCATTCGCTCGAGTACTAGACATGAAATCATTTGAGAAATTAGTTCAAAGAAAGGTGCTCAATGTGTTTTGTGCGGCGACTGAAACATTGGTACAAGGAACAAACGATGCAAATAAAATGGGGCAAGCATTTGGGTTTAGACAAGCGGGAGTATTGAGTCCACACTTGTTTGCTGTATATTTAGATGATTTATCCACTGAACTAACCAACATTAGCAGGGCGTTATATTGGTGAAGTCTTATTAAATCACTTGATGTTTGCCTATGATATTTGTCTGTTTTGTCCAAGTGTACGTGGGTTGCAAAGCATACTTGATGTGTATCAGGCTTATGCGGACACAGGACGTGTCCCCCCACTTTTTCAGACGGTATGGATATAATGTGCCATGTACCCCTACGTTTTTCTCTTTAAGTTTTTCATTTGGAGAGGTTTCACAAATGAAAGTGACGTTTGTCCCGTTTTGTGTGAAACGCTTTGCATGTTAGACGTTACACAAAGCCAAGTTCATGTTGAAACGGAGTGTGGCGTGGTATCACTGAATCTGATGTTTTTTTAATTTAACTTTTAACTAATTTTAAATTTTAGTTAATTTTAGGAGATTATTCCTTGGCTTGAGTTGTTGGTTAATAACATGCAACAACCAAAAGTTGTTATATAAATACTATTTTCTCGAATTTTTTGTGCGTTTTATGTAATATTGTAGTGTAACAGTCTCTTTGCAGAATGATTTTCATACCGCTTTTCGCCTCGGCTTACCTTTGAAGTAAACAGGGTGCATGAGTTCGTCAAAACGTCTTTAAGGGCGCACCACAACAAAAACGCTTGAAAACCACTGTCCTAGAAAATAAAATGTTTAGGAGACCTTGATCTTAAGCTTTAAGGTGGAGTCGCATCGGTCTGCGGTTGATCTTTGATAATGTGTTTCAGATCTCAGACATTGCGTCATTTTTGGGCAGTTTTTCTGCTAGCACCAGTCCACTAACGCGTGTTTCACGCGCCGTCTCACAAGTGCACTGGAGCATGAAATTCGACGACTGGGAAGGAAGCGTGTCAACGTTCACGCTTGGGGGCGTGTCCAGACCTTTCGCCAATGATCTTTAGCCTTATGTAATCGGTCTGTTCCCAGAATCGAAGGCACAAGTGAATGAGCCGATAATCTTCAAGGAACTGCCACCACGCGCAGGTATGTTTCAGGGAAGGAAACCGCGACGACACACGAGCAGACCACTCGGCAGGCCGTGCTGTCTGAGCGAAAGAACGTGTAGTGTCGTCGTTTCTTTGACTGCTTTTAACTCCTTCAACTGCGCGTTACCATGTAACAATCTTATCCTGTGAATAATGGCGTCTTCAGGAGTTGCTTCCATTGCAACGTGGGTCAATACTTCAGAAATATTTACGCCTGACACCTTCGGATTATATTTGGAATTTATAAAAGCAGTTTCACTTTGCAGTTTTAAAATCCTCTTTCCATACCGTGCGCTGAGGTTGTTTCGACATCAGTTGAAAATTTGCAAACGATCTCTTTTTTAACTCAAACTAGGGCAGATTTAAAGATTCGTAATTCGTGTGCTTCATCACAAGATGTTTTTGCTTCATAACATCCAGTGATCCAATGATGATTTCGTCGGTAAGCGTATGCCTGTCGCTTAGTTACATATGCTCATTAGTAAAGCATTCATACTCCTAGCTCTGTGCAAATTTCTTCTGGGCAAAGAGAGTTACAAGAGAAAAGGAAAAAATGTTGCATTTTTTTGAAGAAAATCATTGACTGGCAGCCGTCACTNNCAGGATTATGAAATGCAACCTCCTGCATTNGAGTGTATTCTCGATTATTCTGTGCGAACTGCGTGCATTTGATATTTGCGCTTGTGCGGAATCTTGTGGTGAAAAAGGCAAAATCTCATCATAACTTGTCTTTTGCAATCCTAGTCCATCTGACACAATGTGTTTCCGGTTTGCAATTCGAAGCGTGTGGGTGTCGTCTGAGACGGAGGACAAGAGTTCATGAACTTTGCTAACAGTGTGGTCTAAGGTAAGACGCTCACGCGATTTTGTTTCCCCAACAAAGTAAAGTATACAGTGTGAGTGATTAAAGCAGTGAACGTAGACAGGCTTTGAAAGACAAAAATTAAGCGTTTCCCAAAGCAAGTGTTAATCTTTGGTTCTTCGCATCTACAAACGAAAAACTCATCTTGAAAGACTATAAGATCTTACAGATTATTTATTTCGCTTACTAGGTAGGCATCATCAGCTCTTATTCAAGCTGTCTGGACACGGTAGATTGACTTTTCGACGTCACCAGACATCACGCGACAGTGACGTGAGATTTTTTGAATTTTTGTTGTACAGAATGGCTAATCAGAGGAAAACACTCAAAGCAACAATTTTCTGGATTTACTTTTAGCTCAAAAGACCGAATCATCCACCATTGTCGCGAACTCAGCGTGACTCAGCCCATGAATAGAATCGCGCAAGAATAAAGTTCAGAGCATATCAATTCCGCAGACACGCCTTTGGAGCTTGCAAACAATGTCTGGCAATCCCTATTGACGAACAATGCAGAAAACATTCCTCCTGATCTCGCAATGTAAAACATACATCTTTGGGTGGTGTCACCAATATTTCACAAAAAGAATAATAAACCTGAATTCTCATTAAAGTTGCTCGAAACCCTTTACCAATTTAGCGGAACTTTCAACCTATCGACTAAAACTGATTAAGCAAAATTTGTAAATTTTAACACAGTGTGAGCCATAGCCGCTGAATGTAGAGATCGGCAGGTTGAACGAGCCTAAAATGTGAACGTTCCTCAAACGCCGATTACAATTTGCAAAAGATCACTGGTGGAAGATTGTTTCAAAACCTTGGAAATAATGCCATGCGCATAATGAAGTTGTCGTACTGTTGAGGGAATCCGTGGGTCAAACATATAACCAGCGTGACATCATCATTACTGAATATTTTTTCCGTGTTAAACAAAATATCAGCAAAATTTTTTAGACCGTCAAAACGTTTCTGTACTGTCTCAGCTATGATTGTAAACAATATTGTGAAGGTCCGTGTTACAATTATATAACATCCTTATGTTTTCTTGCAGAAGCATGCCAAGGCCATTACCTTGCTCGCATGCTTATTGATCAAAAGCTATGATATTATTTTATTTTTCATCCGTTTTTCTTATTTCAAAGAAAATGTACATGTGGCGTTTCTGAGTGCTTCAACACTGTTGTGGCGGAACCTGTTTTGTTTTTTATAGTCTTTCAGTTATTTGCGTAACGGCCTTAAATGATTTTTGGTTTGACTTGTGCTTGTGAGCCCAAACGTCAAGTTATTATAAATTTAAGAACACTTTTTGGCCCATGAACAAACAATAGTTGTAAAGACTTTCTTGATACTGGAGTACCGGCAGCTAACTGTGTGCACGGGCAAAAAAACATACGCAAAACAGCTCGCCTTGCAAATGTTGTAATTCATGTACTACATATTTCAGTCTGCTGCATTTCGGAATGCTCTGGTGCGCATTATCCTCAACGTAGCTTGATTGACATAAACAAAAGCAAACCAAGCCTGGGAGATAACGTCAAGTTGTCAAGATCCAGGACTCGTCGAAATGCGTTTGTCAATTTATAGTTATTCAATTGCGCTCCAGATTCGCGATATTCCTGGCTTATCGGTGACCACATCAGCGGCCCGAGCCCTCCCACCAGAAAGTTCCACGAGTTGCACGTTCCTGCCACGTACTCCATCGGGAAAAGACAGGCTTAGCATTGTGAGTCATATTCAGAGGATGCAGCTTGACGCACGCAAATGCAGGTGCTGGCCGCAGATCTTCATCAGCATTCTTCCGGCATTGCTATACGAGGCCGATAGGTTTACTAACGCATGCCTCCTCCAACTTGGGCTCGGTCTGCAAGTGGGAGGACGTGGCGAGCGTTGCCAAGTCTTCATAAACACCAGGAATATTTACTACACTGCGGAATACCGCGAAACTCCAGCCATTATCATATGATTGCTTCCTGACCACGAATGTAGCTCTTTGTTATTAGAGACAAAAGTTATGGCAACAAGCGCAGGGCGCGACAATCGCCTACACGATCCTTTAAAACCTGCTTTCTGACAACATCAAAGAAAGTATGTATTAAATTTTTTCGGCTTATTATCAGCAGGCGCGTTATGTTGTTTCGACATGAGCAGGAACAAAGAAAATTTGTTGATCGTGCTTCGGCAACGGTCAAACGTGTGTGTTTGCATGCAATGCAAGTTGGTGTTGCCGTTTAGCATAGCGATTGTATGATGATAAATACTTTGTTAAATATCAGGAACTTTTTCTTCAAAATGAAAGCCTTCACCAGATGCGACTTGGCTGTCAACAAATATTCAAAACATTTCAAGTAATAGGTGCTTTTAGATAAATTTAGTAAATGTCTTCCCTCCGCGATTACATATTAGACCTTTTTATTCGCAAAAAGGTAAATACACATAACGTAAAAGTACCCTTTGACATAGCCTTCCCTCCGTGTTGATATGGAACAAATGATTCCAGGACAATTGCCACCTGCGACAACTAACACTTAGAACAACCGCTATCCGGAGCCTGCCACCTGGACAACTGCCACTCGGGCATTGTCACCTATATATGATGATTGCCACCTGAACAACTGACACCAGGACAATAGTTACGTGGGATAATTGCTACTGTAACTGTCAGTTGCCACTTACACCTGTATAACAGCAAAATTGTGATATGGACAACCGCCACCAACACCATTGTGAACGGAAATACCATTATGAACAGTTATTCACAATAACTATCGCGTAATTGATTGTCAAGGTATGACTGTTTCGAGCCAAACGTTTTGAATTAAGTGTCATTTGTTCATGCACTGTCTCTCCTATATGTTGGGAACACGTTGTAGACACGCTGGAAACACATTGCAAACCACACCTGCTCTTGGTGAGAGGCGAGCTTACAGTTGTTATCTCCTTCGTACTCACTGCTCTCAAGATAACTCATGTTGCACAAAATATATCACCTTGTCCGATTTGTAGTCTCGTCTTGCCGCATTTATAACTTCCAGAGAAAGGCAGGGATTGTGATGAGCAAGACGAAATAAACTTGGACAAAACCGCTATGTTGCAATTTTGTCCTTAAATGATTTTGCTGAAAAATTTGCAACTGCAGTGTTAACGTTTTTCGATTTTGCTTTGATGATTTTAAAAAAACCTGCAAGCGAACAGGCAAATATATTAATGTAAGAGCAAAACTATCAAGTGTTTGTGTTCGCAATTTTAATTTTAAGCTACGCCGTATATTCAGTGTTATTCTAGCCTAGCAGTCAAGAGTTCTTGCACAGTTGAGATGTTCATGCACCAACATATTTTAACCAACTGGCCACCGATATGTCAAACTTGTGCGGGCAGCAACTGTTCTGCATGATCCCGCTAGGAAGAATACAGGAGGACTTTGAAAGCAATATTTCAGGAACGAAATGATGTGAGAAGTTCTGTCTAGCACGCATGTGCTCACCGCACTGCACCGACTCTTCACATCACTTTGTCAAGCCTTGATTTTTTGCCTTCTCCAGCAAATTTTTGTTTTGAATTTAGTTGGTTAGAACACAATATCGCGTCAAAACGAAACTCCATGACAAGCAGAGACGTAGACAGAAAGACAAGAGACGCCTTTCTCGCTCCTTGACATGGTTTTCTCTCCTCATTTTCTTTTGAAAGATAAAGGTAGAATTTTAAGAAAAATTAATAAACTTTTGCGGCCCGCCAGCGATATTACTCAATTCATGCAGCCCGTGACAGTAAATAGGTTCCCAACCCTGGGTTGTATAAACAATTGCTCCGATGGTCGTGACTGATTCAAAACCTCGAGAGGCTAAGGGTGTTGTTCAGACATCCAGTTGCTGGAATTTAAAGCACGTCCATTCGAATTGCTATTGAAACAAAACGAGCTTACATTCATTGACAATTTCTGGAGTAAATTTAACTCTAACTGGACTTTCCTCAAATGATGCGATTACATTCACAATACCTCGAAACATCTAAATGTATCACAGATAAGTGAATATAACTATCGACTTGGCCAAAATTGAGATTTGTTTTACCAATGCGGAAGCTGTTTAACCAAGATTCTGTGAAACATTTAAGGAACTCACAAGCAAATTGTACTCACGTAGATCCACAAATGAAAAAAATATACGTATGCAATGAGAAGTAAAGCAAATATTGAAAAGTGTAAAATTTCTATGGCAATTTGAAAGTTTTTTACTATTTGAAATTGGTGTGTTATAGAAAAGCATGCTCCATTATTTTCTTCAATCACACGTTGACAATGTAAGCGCCAACTAATTATGTTTATTGTTGCTAGCTTAAAAAATTTGGGTACTAAAAAAATTAAGAAAAATAAATGTCGTGTAAGTTACCATAGCGGCAATGGTATTCATATTACCAATTTATAACCATCAAACCAGACTTATAACATTCCCTGAGTCATATCTACTCAACAGGATAACTTTCTCTGACATACATCATCACCAAGATGTGGGCAGATGGAAAGAGAATCCTAAGAATTTAAAACTTCTTCATCGGTGTACATTCCACATGAAAGACTCTTTTTGTCTGAAATTGATTAATATTGCAATATATGTGCTTCTTTTGTTGTTCTTACTCACACAAATGGTATTTTTGGTTAATGCTGTTGTTACATTTTCCTTATATATTTCTTCTCACTCGTTTCCTTGCAAAGTGTACGTGTACTACGGAGAGGTGTGAACATTTTCACCCTTGTTTTAACACTCAGCACACTGTACTCTCTATTTTGAGTAAACCTTTCATTGTATGATTTTTGCAGTGTTTTATTTAACTAACATTTTGATATTTTTGATCTTATTGGTTAAATTGCCTTCATTAGATTTCCATTTCTCACTAACCATAAGGCTGACGGACGTAGCAGCCAACCAGACGTTCGTCAGCCTTCTGTGCTTCGTTCAAAAACAGCCGGCTTAAGTAAACATGCTTAGATTAGTTTGTAAGCTTAGGTCAATACTTTCACATTTCAATGTATTATGATGAATAATAATTGTTGAACTTTGTGCATGGCTGTGTTGAATACACGAACGTGCTGCATTTTGTATAATGTTGCATTGAAGGCAAAATACGAGTCACACAAGTGCATGAACAACAAAGAAACTTTAGCCTAGCGGCAAGCTTCTGAGGAATCTGCCTGCTTTCTGCTTTCGTTCTTCTGCGACGATTAAAATTTGCAAGCGCATCTATTTTTCATAGTTAAAGGCCACAAAGATGGCGGCAAGTAAATCAGTCACAGTTTATTAACGGGAAAACTAGTTTCGCGTTTTCCAACGCATCATCAGTCCTGTAAATGTAAGACAAATCTTACAGGCGAAATGTTGGCACTTGAAAACAAGTGAAGAAAAGCAACTTTAACGTAATTTAAGACAGTGGTGTGTTGCTACGTCAAGCATTCAAATGTTAAGCAATATAAGGGGTAAGGCCGAAATCGACAATTTAGCTAACTACAATTTTGCAAGATTTTTGCTAAACCGAAAAAGTCCACATAGCTAAAGACGCAAACAAAAGTAATTAAATGGAAGAACTCGACACCGAACTTCTCATAGTACTGCATGCTACTCGGTTCTGACTCAAAATGGTGTAGAAACACTAGGATAAGACTCCATGAGTCCGTGTATACGGAAATGAAATAAGTTCATTCATAACAAGCCATTAAGCTTCTCTCACATAGGCCTACTGTATCTATGCGATAGTAACTGGGTGAAATCGGACAAAAAGCAGAGACCAAACACAGAAATCAGTTACTGAAACATAAGGATGATTTATACTGTGAAATAGGTCTGTGCAGCACGACCGGTCTTGCTATTAGACATTGCAAGCTAGTGGCCTAGCGCCTGTGAGTGTCTGAGAACGCAGTGAAACTATTTTGTCACTCCAGAATGGAAGATATAATCGTCAGGACCAGCGAACGATCACAAAGAAACATGTAATATTCCAAAATATTGGTGAGGATCTAAAGTGTTTTGATGACTTATTTTTGGCAAAAGTCCCTCCTTGTAACACCAGATTATCTTCACCATACCAGTACGGAACAGGGCCTATTTCTGTAAATTTGGGACACGCGAGTTTGACGTAAAACTTACAAGCAGGTAAAAATTTAGATGACCAGTTTTTATTGCCCAGGGATATCTTCGTTCGATACAGACAAAGCACTGTAGCAAACATGAGCAGGTTTTAGCCCAACGCTCTATTACCGTTATCGTTTCAGTGAACGCAAACCAGGTTGGTGAACTGCATATTTGTTTTTATCTCTTGATTTTCAAATAAAGATTGGTGGACTTGATTTGACGTTAAGTTGCACTTTTCAATTCATGGAGATTTAGAAACCATATGCAACTCCTCTTCAGGAGGAGTGGTGGCAGCATACGTAGTGAACCGTAATGCCTTTGGATAAACAGTAAATTACATGGTTGTCAAGATGAAGAATTATTGACGTCATTGTGACGTAAAATCCATCACTTGCGGCAAACTACCTGCAAGATTTTGCGTTCCAGATGTCGATGCGTTGCCTTTAATTTAAGGTTTGAGCAATCGCAGTAACAGTTGACTATTGCGGATATCTTTGCGCCGGTGCTCGGTGCCTCGCCAAATCAATCAATTGCGTTGCGAAGCGTTTCAATCTGCTTCTTCAACCACGACAAGCCCTAACACGGGAATTCAATCTGAGAAGCGTCGCGGTGGGGTTCGTGCCGGAAATGCGTCAGATGCAAACTGGCATGCAATCTTGTTCGCTTATCAGAACATGCTAAAATTTAAGCCAAGTTAAAAGTGCAAAGTCCTACAGATTTTCTCGATTGCTGAAAGCTTTTCACCAAAAAAAATACTATAATTTTCCTGACTCATACAGGTCGTGCTCCGTTCTTAAGTGATACTGTTTATTTTTTCCCGAAGTCCTTCGGACTTTTAAGGTCGAACAAAGTCTTTGGCGCCGAGAGACATGCGTCATGCCATCAACATATGGGCAGTCTGCACGCGATCTGTGGAAGTGGTATGCCATCAGGGTCAAGCCCACCGTCAGAATGCAGCAAATATCTCACAAGACATTGTTGCGCTAAGCAATAAGCGCCTACCAGAGTTGTAAAAGCAGGCAAATTTTTGGGAGTGCAAAGGATTTTTGCCCGATTTTCCCCAGACTTGCCCGAAAAGATTTTTCAACTTTTGCCTGCAAATTTTCAATTTTCTCCCACGAAGACATTTTTTTGTATGACCTCCAAAAAAAGGTCTTCGTGTGTTGTTGGACGCCATTTTTTAAATTTAAAAACGTTAGACGCCATTTTCCAGATTTTCAGGAATTTTGCTTGGATTGGGACAAATCAAAATTTTTGGGACGCGCTTGTACTCCCTGCATTCCCGTCTCCCACACCACTGCCGCCTACATGAAAAAAATCAAAGATGGGCGCAAAAGATTGAAAATCAAGGATGGGCGCAAAAGATCTGCAAGTCGGGCCCGGGCCACGAAAATCCTCCAGCAGGGCCACGGAGAAAAAATCCAGCTCGGGGAGGAACCAACCGCTTCGGTCGTTTGTCATAAAGTCAGATATTTGTCAGGTGATCGCACAACACTGCCGCTGAAATTTGAACAAGAGCATCCAGGAAAACTTACAGCTGTTGTTGATGATAATTAATACGTTTATACACCTACTTATGAGTTGTCCATCGACAAGTGTGTTTCTTAAGAGCGTCGCGCAAAATAACTTGTCTCGTAGAAGCTCAAGTGGAATAAGAACTTATGTAAAATTTCCTCTTGTTCACTTTTCAATCAGTTATGAGCTACACTCCCAGAAGGGCAGCGCTTTTTTTGAGAAGCCGAGACCAAGGCTGTTTCTTATGACAGACAGCGCGTTTTCACTGAAGCAACAACTGTAAGGAATTTGTCACATAAGATCACTGCGTAAAATTACAAAAAGTCACTTTTTAAGGTGAAATGCAGGGCATTTGAAAATAATGTACTGCTCCTCAATTCGTAAACAGGCATAGGTGCGAAAATCCTGACTATTGCTGCGTGCGTACTGTGTAGTAATGTTATTGTATATTTGCGGTAGGCCCGCAACCATTGGTGTCAACCGGACATTTGCTCTCTAAGAAATTTTCAAAAATATGTTTAGTTGTTGAGTACAATAACAAGTTACAACGATTTCTCCCCCCCCGAAAATATCGCTGGCTGCGCCCCTGGTCTGCGGTATTGACATACGCACGTAGAACGCGACTACCGGTATATGTTCAGGCGAGACCTCGCGTTTAAATGAACGAATGTTTCATGAAAACAAGAAGACTCCGACACTTCACGTGCCCTGCTTCTCAGTGCCCATTGTTCGCACCAGTTTTCACGAGTTAATAGGAAGTCATCAACCGCAGTTCAATCCAAGCCACTCAAGTCTGAATGAAGTCATATATGTACTAACAAAACGCAGATCCTCCCACCTTTTGGGAGTTTGTAGCTTTAAGCCTGTGCATCTTGCGCACGAGCACAAACTTTGCAGAGCAGTTGGCCTTGATTTTTCTGTTGCTTTGTCAAACCTACCTAACTTTAAAAGTGTTTTTTATACGTGTCAAGTATGTGACGTTCTCCAAAAATCAAAAAATCATTAGCGGTTTACGTGATTCGGTACGTTTCGCCTGTTATTTGCTACATACTTTTGAAAACTTCAAACTTCTGCACTCGAAAATATTTTCTTAACAGCTGTGTCGTTAAAAGATAGATTTTCAATAAATTTTACGCGTGCTTGTAAATTATATTTTCATGTAGGTCGTTTTTCTGTCAAGTGAAGGCATAAGCCGCTCTAGGTGCAACGTTTTTATGTATTCCACTAAATGTTACCGTTTTATAAATATACCGTTCAGCAGAGTTTCGCAATCTGTCGTATCGTAACACAACAAGTTTATTTTTTCCTTCCTAAGTAAACACTTTTTTTCATAAATTTATTAGTTACAAAACTTGCCAGTGCTGTAAACAAAAATAGGGTTTGTTTTTGCCCAGAAACCCGATCAATGTTAAATGCCAATTCGGAAGACACGTCCGTGGTAAGACCCTATCAAATAAGAACAAATGTTTATACCAAATGAAAACTTGTTATACCAGATGGCAATTTTTTATACCAAATGATGATTTTTAGACATTGAAGTATTTGATATATTGATAACTTTATGAAAATGCCACAATTGTAGAGAAAGTATCCAAGTGCAGCAGCAAAAAGAAGGAAAAGAAAGGATAAAGACTGATGAAAAATGTAAAGGTCTCCTGGATAGATTTGTTGTTGTTTCAGTTGGTACTGGTGAGCCGACAGAGGAAAGTGCAGCTGCAAGCACCCAAGTTGTTGATAGTAGCCATGCGCATAAGCAGATGTGCCATACACAAAACTCAAGTTTTGTAAAAATGAAGTTGATAAATGCATGTTTTGAACATTCACATTTTAATGCAAGGATTTCTTTTTTATGTCTCTGAGTTGAAAAGGTTAGACAAATTTCTCATTTCTTGTGATGTTGCACCTTAGTGAACATTTCCAACAGAAAATAAGACAACATGCAATTGTTATAGCAGGGACCACACTACAAAGGAATTTTGTATTATTGCTGTTGTGCTGCAAAGACTGTTAATATGCAAAGCTACATTCATGCTTATCAGGTAGCGGAAATGGCATTTTCTGAGTAGTATGAGTACTCATTGTTTCTACAGACATTTCAGGCATTCTAGGTGGTTTGAATTTAGCCCATGCTTGAAGTCAAAGGTTTTTCGAAGCTTGACTAGTAAATGGTTGCTTTAAGGTAGACTTGCTAGATGATGTTAAAGTTTTTTGCCAGTTCTTAGCCAATATAACTTGAACCGTTTTTTCTTAGCACAGATTTAATCAATTGTGTGGGCTACTTGCTAGAAATGTTTGCGATAAGGTATATGATGAATTATTTCCAACTTTTGCACATTTTTCAAACAACTAGTGTCAATGCAAGATGAGGGCAGTCTTGACTCATCCAGCCACAAAGCTTTCCAAAACAAGTCTCAGGTTGATTGCTTTTGTATGCTATGTTCTTGTAATTAAAAAGATTAAATTTGAAACAAATTTAGTGTTTTAAATCTTCTTGGTTGTTGTTTATGGTTTCATGTATTCCCATCAAGACATGAATGTGAACAAATTCAGAATACCAACTACCAAGCACTTATTCAAAGGTGAAAAGTGTGAAACATTCAAAGGTGTAAGATTTGTAGTTTATTGATGGTGAATGCGGAGAAATGGGGCGAGAAAATAAGTGGAGACGATGCCAATTTGCTATTGCTTAACTTTTATGTGTTGCCAGCCTTGTCTTCCCAACTTTCAGTGTTTTCAAAATTGTGTGTCGTGAACACCCTTTTGCATTTTCTCCTTCTGCTATGTCAGTCGTGCCGTAGTCTCAGGAACGTAGCCTTGGGTTACCATATCTTAGGCTTGACCAAAAGTGCTCATCACGGTTGGCTGTGTATGATGACGTCACCAGAGGGCCCCCTTTTTAGTCTTGCCTCGGGCCTCCCCAAAGCTAAACCCACCACTGGTTATCATCATCAGTGTATTGCAAAAATAGCGTCAAATGCTTCGAAATATTCCAAGTTTTTGACATAAGTGGACAGACAATACCTGGTATTGAACAGGTTGGACAAAAATGGCCAGGAATGCTAGTTCTACCAAATAGTGGTGGCCAAAACCTGACTTGACAAATAAGACTTTTTAAACCACATAGCTCAATATTATATCACTGAAATCCTTAGTTGCTTTTCAAAGACTGACCGTGCAAGAAAGTGGTGAAGTAAACATTTTAAAAACAAAAAACAGCGTTTTTGTTACTGCAAGGACACCTCAACAACAGCACGACATGACCAAAAAGAGAAATCTTTGCAACTGCCTTGGTCACAATTGTGTTGACTCTTTCAAATCGCAAGCCCGTCGCATAAGGTCTACAGCGTATTTGTAGATAAAACATTCAGTTGTGTTTTCGGGAGACAGGGAGCTACTGCTGCTTATGGTCAATTGGAAGTGATTTTGAAGCACGCTGCTCTGACGACATTTGCTCATTCAACGCGTGGTTTTCGCGAATTCATCTTGTGTTGGCTGCTGTTTAAAGTTCGATGTGTAGTAAGTCACGATGACATGCTTCACGGCACTTCTGCGAACAACGAATCTTTCCAGGAAAAGGTGTGTGTCGATTGTGACGTCACGAATATATAATTACTCAGTCTGCGGTATCGCATCGTCGAGTTACTTCAGGTGTAATCGGTAATTTCGCAGTGCTGTAATTATCACTTCAATTTTGCGTAACAAGATCGATAAGTGTTCAACAAAGTGGCGATAGCGCTGCTTACATTGTATCTATTAAAAAACGAAAAATGTAGCTTGCCCATCAGTCACTACATGGTTTCCTACCATTTCTAGGGTACTGGGAAAATGATCTGATTACTCCAAACGTCTATGAAATCCCAATCCTGGCAAAGTTTGTGTAATCAGAACAAAAGCAATATTTTAAACTGTTTTCCAAATCCAGGCACCGTTCGAAAGTCTAACAAATCATTCGTTTGAAGTAGCGGCAACAATTTTTAGCACAAGTATTAAATGTAAAAATTATTTAATGAAAAGCGTCAAAACAAGAAATGTCCGTTTGTTTTTCGTTAAAGTTTGTGTTCTATTTTGACTTTGTAGATTTTTTCCAATCTCTCGACTCTTCCAGTTCTACTCCCTGCAGGTGCCTTTTCAGAGCTGAGCTGTCTCTAAAGCCTTACACTCGGTTTTAAAGCAATGCTACAGTGAATTAAACTTAATCAGGTGCAACACGGCAAGCAACCTAATCCAACCAGTGGCAATACAAAATGTCATAAAAAATAGAAGGCATAACGAATCGCTTTGCTCAGGAGGTTTACGTTATGTTTAAAAGAGGGGGGCGAACAACCGGCCTTTGATAAAAATTTATGCTGACGTGCACATATTATTTAAAATGTAAACTATGGAGGAAGTGCACTAATAAAAACATTTTGTCTACTATATCAGGATACTTGGTAGAAAGATAGCCAACCAGATTTGTGGAAGCAGAGTAGGTTCAGTGTGTGGAAGCAGAACAGAAGCAAAACAAAAAATAAAACAATCTTGAATTCACTTGCGGCCGTAATTCATAAAAATAAACGTAATACGGCCGGCAATAGGAAAAAGGTTGTGCACCCTGGTTCAGAGCATCAAGATACGTTGGATCTAATGGTTTGCAAAAGAAGCTATTCGATTTAGATCTCTGCTGTAACGTTCCAGCAAGGTGAAAAGCGCTCCGCGAAAAGTCATTTGGGAACAATCTTCTTCGTTTTGAAACGCACAACCCAAAATATTTACGTTCAGATCACTTGCGTAACAATTCCAAACATTGCAGAAGCAACTTAAACTGGTTGATGACCCTTTAACTTGACCCTGAAGATTAAAGCAGCGTCTCTGCCCTGCGGTGTTGTTTACCATGTCACGTGATATTGTGTGTACACCGCGCGTAGTAGCACCATTCGCGATGCTGGCATTGTTTACGGACCATGGCCAGAGGCCATGCCACTTACGAAAGTGTTCACGGAAGTTTACCTGTTGTCCAAGCCTTAACCAAGGGCCACTCTGCGCAGGTTCCTTAATCACTGAGCGCAGTACAAGTTTGAAACGAGCGTCTCGTAACTGTTATTGCCGACCATGTTTTTATTGAAAAGCGGTAGAAAAAACGTACAGCCAAGGATGGATGCTTGTCATTTGAGTCACTTGAAATCTTGAATCACTTATCCTCCCATAAAGAATAGCAGCTTGGTGAACCAATCCACGACATCGCACATTTTAGTTATCGTTGACTGTTCCAGAGATAACATCAGGTTATCCAATTATTTCTTTTGTCAATATCCATACAAAACTTTTGATTGTGCTGTTTTTTCGACGCAAAATCAGCCAAAATCGCACCTTGATGATTTTTCAAGAAACGCGTAGCAACCCAGAGTTTTGTAAGTTGCAACATTCAAGCAAGTTATGGCAAACATGATTTTAAAATTTCTCTTTCCTAACGCTGAAAACTTTTTACTACGTTGTTTGGGACGCATCCTATGCAGATAATTATTTCGCACCTCGATTAAAAGGTCAAGCGCTACTTTGCTTGTTTCAACACTATTTTTGGCGCAGTTTTTACTAACTGTTCTGGCTTTATGTATGAACGTAACCTCGTTTTTTATTTTAGGGTAGTTCCCAACTGTAAAACAAATCTTCTTGCTGACTATCACAACAAAAGTACGTGGTATTCCCGGTCTGATGACGTCGCTAATCTGTGCATAACTTTCGGAAAAACAAGTTGGGATCAGAACTGGACCTGCTGAAGTAAAAATTATAAATTCTCTAATTGCTAAATTAGACTAAAAAAATTAAAAGTATACATTCAATTCAGACATCTTTCAGATTTTTTCTGTCAATTGAGGATTAACTCAACGCAGTGGTCTTCCCTTAGGACTTTCTGAGGGATGCGAACTGCAGTCTGCTGATGACTGGGCAGCTCAGTGACCCTGACCCTTGCCCGGTTTGCTTTGGAAATTTTTCAAAGCAGCTCACCCTCTCACAGGGGCGCTGACACACAGGACTGGTGACATAGTTTTTCCGACGTCGCTGAAAGTTGATCGGTATCCATGAACACCTTTTACTTTTTAGCCACGCTGATGTGGACGAAGCTTGAAAAGAATTTTGTTTTACTCAAGACCACCTATTTCATTGCTTTCAAACATCAAGGAAATAGTACCACGCAAACGTAATCTTCCCCGCCCTATTAACAACGCTACTCCGTGGGTCCAGGCGTAATATGAGCAGGAATGTGTTTATGTGTTGAGTGCGCACCTCTCTGGCGTGTTTGTAACTTTGGGTGGGGCTGACAGGGCGTTTAGTTCTCATGTAAACACCAACGCCGCGTAGTAAAGAAGCAATGTTAGGTTGTACGAAATTTTGTCACTGCGGTTAAAGCAGTAATATCGCTGTTGTTGTACAGTTGGTGACAGATACTTGAGAAGAAATTTGACTAATTTACCAAACTGTGTGACAACGCTATATACTTTCAAATCTGACTTCAAAACAGTGGCGTGCAGAGGGGGGCGAACGGGGCGACGACCCCGATCATCCGAGGCAGGGGGGCATCCAAAGAGTGAAATTACAAAAATTAAATTACTGTAACTAGATGATTTTTCCTATTGTAAGGTTACTAACACACGTTGCATGGATTTAATTTTTTGAAACTTGTTTTTTTGTCAACACTAGTTTATACGCATTCAAATGCCAGTAATTCTCACATTCTTCAATACCAGTGACCTATACTGTATGTGTGCGGCGCGCACCCAATCAAACTGATAGTGACGTGATTTTTTCCAAATCGTGCTATCAAGGGAAAATCACAAATAAAGATTGAAAGATAATTTTGGACATTTAATTGCTTTTCTGAGCCAAATTTCCATACTGCCCTATTTCAACTTGCTTGATTTACCTGACTTTTTGATGCATCACTAGTTGTCCATTTCGTTTTTTGATATAGCAACCCTGGGTGTGAGTTAATGCAGAGCCGCACACCTTGTGCTTGCAATACGTGCATAATTTCAAGCTTCATCATTAATTGGCAATTCATGGAACTTCAGGGCGATTGATCATAATGACACAAACAAGCCCATATCTTTTCTGTACCCCCAGTAGTTGTACATACAACAGCCATATAATAAAAAAACGAAAGTTTTCTTGCGTACTTTATGCGCGTTCTCAATTATTGTGTTATTTAGCAAGTTTCAAACTGTCAACTCTAGGTGTCCACCCTCCAGGAACCGTCGCCAGAAAGTCGTCAATAAGGGGGCTTTACGTTTGTGCAGGGGGTATTATGTTCGTG
>JGI24158J21664_10002114_pt1 | contig 23675 bp, 16 predicted proteins | sample Ectturendosymbi3_FD_21664 | JGI IMG/M metagenome (IMG submission 21664) | reverse complement strand
GACAGGAAATTCACGACATCCGAACCGTTCTTTGAATTGTAATTGAGCTGCGTGGATAGACTTCTGCCGAAAATATGCCTCAACTATAAATATCTTTTGCTTAATAGTCCATGGCATCTCGAAGGTCAAATTTGGTTGACTCTTAGAACATTAATTCTACTTGGTATATCTGAAAAATAAAAAGAATTGATTAATCATTTCAAAAGTTATTCAAGTTTAGGTGATGACTGTTTTTTTTTGTGTCACCCTGTACATAATTTTCAGGCCATAGCTTATAAATAACTGGTTCTTGCGTATACCAGTAAAAATGCTTGGATTACACATTCTTTCCTTGTTCCAAGAAGCAATGTTTCCCATATTTACACTCAAAATGTGCAGTTCAGTGCCCAGTTTAGCTGTCGTGGGTTAGGCATAAGAATTGTGGAGGTTTTGCAGTCGATTAAATTAGTTATTTTATGAACTTTATTTTTTAGTAATTGGTTAAAAAAAAGCTTTATTAGAAGTGTTGACATATTCAGTAGGACACATGCGACTTCTTTAAAACCTGAAAGAATAAATAGTCTTAAAGTTTATATCGTGGTAAACTAACTTGGTATTGCAGTTGGCTGTTACATAACTTGGTGTTCCAACTGCTTCAAAAAGACAAGGACACTACCGTTTTGCAGCTATTAGCGCAAAATCACAGTTGGAAAGTTTAAATGGATAAGACGAGTATACGCAACACAATGCCTGACCATAAACTCATGTTGCAAAAATGTTCTCAAATGCGTAGTTTCTTCTTTCTGTGATAAACTTGAAATTAACTGATTTTCAAACAAGTTGCGAATTAAAAGGTCCAGAGAGTTTCACTCTCTTAGTGAGTCCCGCATTCCCATGCCAAATGTTTGTAAGATTTTACTAAAGACAAATTTCAGCCGTTCTTCAGTGCAATGTTTGTAAAACGGACAGGCGTGTCATATCACCTTATGCCTGTGTTGTTTTGACATTTTGATCAACCCAGCTATTATTTTCAGTGATACACACACATATTGGTGTATTTGTTACAGGGCTGTATTTTACTCCATTGATAATGCTTTGTCAATGAGTCAGTGCCGCAAGACTCTGAAGAACCTTATGTAGATGTTAAGTTGAGACTATCACTATATTTATGGAAAAGTTGAAAGTTGTGCATAGCGTATTTGTGTTACAAATTAAAGCTATAAAATTTGTGTCGAGTAACGCAGGTTTATTCAACCATGGTTGAACCCAACAGTCGAACGATCGCCTATATTATTGATTGCAGAGTTGTCTTAACCAAGATTTTGATGATTCTGGAATCTCCGTTGCAAAAAATTTGTATTTCGCTGAAGAGTACACTTACAATATCAAGCTCATGTTCACCAGGCTTGATGCGAGACTCGGTAAGTGATTGTTTCGTAGTGCTGGTAGTTAGCAATTTCAAGTATGTAGCATGTGCTTATTTAGTTTGTTTCAAGTGACTTTGCTTTTCGAAAACCACGCAGTCCCTCATTGTTGAAAATTTCCTTTTGGCTATCCGCGAAGACTTCATTATCGTTCAGTGTGTGACAAACGAGGTCATGCGTTTTGTGTTACCTAGGCAGTATATCAGGTTTGGTCTGAAATCCCGCAGTCGTCTATAAAAATGACGTAGTTTTTTAAAATATGTGATAGACCTTGTCTTTTGTTTTCTTGCAAGTTTGCTGTGGATTCCTGTGAAATTGGATGTGAACCATTTTTGCAGAGTTTCGGCTGTCATACATCAACATACACGTAAATTTCACTGTTGCATTTAATGGCTTTTTGATATGTGAAAGAGAGCCGTCTGTTGGCAACAAGAGAAAACCTTGTCTACCGTTTTGGCACCATCGAAACACTGATTGTTTTCGTTGACTGCTTGCAAAATTTATATCATGGAAATTAATGGGCAACAAAAGTTATTTTGCCCCAAATTTATCGAATGAAATGTGAATATCCCAAGTTTGGGACGGTCCGGCAATTTTTAATGTGCCGCCTATACGTAGGACTTTCTGTGGGTAACCCGGCCCTGCAAAGAACGCAGCACGGTGACCATCCCGTGTGATGGCCACGGTATTCGCTTGATGTGTGCGACGTCGCGTTGTTTGCATTTCGGCACATGGTTTGCTAAAAAGTCGAAGATCGGTAGTGATTGCAGCAGCGGTTTCGTCTAACTAAGACAATTAAACTGATCTGATGGTAGAACAAGAAAAGCTTTATCCAATTTCTTCGTGCGTTTGTGTTGAAGGAGCGTAACACCGATTTCGTACGTTTTTGTGTGTTGAGCAAAATCCCGGCTTCATCATTACAGTGACTGCTCATGTAGAAAACTTAGGAGACCGTGGTTTGTCAGTAAAATATGACAAAAAACTGCACTGGGGGGTACTTTGCTGTGTCTTAAGTCACGGTGTGGAGGTGTATGTTGCAAGCGTTTTCAAGAATAACTTCGCATGCCCTGACTTTTGATTGCACAAGTGTGAACGAGATTAAACCAGTATAGTAAGGCTCCAACTGCTAGCGTCAAGATTTTTGAGGCGGTTAAGCGACAGAAGTTGTTGTAGATCGTAGGAAGTAAACAGCTCCTCACAAAAAAGTACTAAGGGTGTACAGCAGTGCTTGTGAACCTTTTTAACGCTACGGAACAAGGTTGCGGAGTCGCAAGATGCCTGAGGTCTTTTAGTGAAGTCAGATTCCTAATAAAACTAAGGGTCGGAAGTCTCCGTAAGTCCAATTGATTGTTTTTTTACATCGCACTCCTGAGTTAGGAACCCTAACTCGTACCTGTTGAAATGGTGCAATTTTGTTTGATACTTTTATTGAAACAAAGGATTCTCGCTGTGTACCACGACTTCCATTGATTTCTAGTTGCTTCAAAATTGTTGACAGCCAAGCTTCATTCACGTTGTGTTAAGGAGTCGGAAATTTTGGAAAGGTCGAAGTCGGACATTTTACCTCTGACTCACAACCCTGCTGCGGAACACTGCAAAAGTCTAAAACATTTTTGTTTGCTTTCACGCAGCTAATACAGTGAATGTGCGTTAAGAGTTAAATCTTTTAAGCGATGGCTGTGCCTGCTTTAGAAAGCAATCAAATTGATTAATATCGTCTGTACCAAGAAGTCTCTTTTTTCCTTCAAATTTCGGTCAGTGCTGAAAATACTCTCAAAGTCATGAAGATGCAAATGGTAATTAATTTAGATAGCTTTGTCTTTCGATCTGATCATTGGATAAGATTGACTTGTGGACAGCCAGAACTCATCTGTGCCCTTTGGGAAAATGTTGATTGGAAAATGCTATCAATGAGCTGTTCTTCGGTAGATGGTGGTATGGCAACTTAGCCTTTTATTACTGGTAGGTGCGCTCATACGTCAGCTATCCCAAAGATGTTGTTGATGTTGTATTTTCGCCAGTGATAAGGTCAGGTAAACCTGTTTTGTTTATGTACTTCACCAAATTAAAAGATTTGGTATTGCTTTCTCGTGTAACCGCGTGACCCACGCACTGAAAAAGAAGATAAACCTGCCTTCTGCTTCCATAAACAAAGTCGCTAATATCATTAACAAAATGTTTGACATCCAAGCATTACGCGCATTTTTATCGAAAGGAAATAACGCTGCCCGCAGCAGGGAATGAATTGACATTTTACAATAAATATGCGCGATTATCATATATTATGTAAATGATCGTTGATAGCCATGTGTCCAATTTTCACCATATAATTCATGATGTATAGCTGGTTTCTAAGTTGTAATTGCTGTAAAAAGTTTAATATTCTACTTTTGAAACCCTTTGAGCTGGTGCTCATCATGTAATGAAAAAACAATCATACGCAACTAATTGAAACTAGACCAGCTGCCAAACACTTCGCGTTTTTGTGCTTGTCTTTAAAATAAGTTTTAATAGTTGTGCCATGAAACGTATGGCTCTACGATTTTGCATTAAGTTTCGTGCTGATGGATTTGTTTGTGGGTATTATCGAAGTTAGCGTGGTAAGTTATGATTCAACGCACACCAATGTTTCCCAGATCGTCCTTCAGTCTTTTTCTTTGACAGGAGATTCAACGGAATTAGACCACCGCCTACAGTATGTTGATTTATGCGCACTTTTTGTGCTGCAGTACAGGATGTTTCACACAATCGATAAGAAGGTCTTTCGTCAAGTGTGGGATGCACAAAGAAAGGTTTATGTTTGCACAAACGTCGCTGATATACTTTTTATAGCATTGTTGTAAAGCAGAGAAATTTTTGTATCTTCGTCAACGCACATATTTCGTGTTGTCAAATTCCATGGTTTGGTTAAAATCCACATGTTTTATTGAGATATTGATATAAATTTAGTTTGCTGTAAAGCGATTTTTGGCCCTACATATGTTTTGTAAAAATAGTATAGCACTCTGTAGCAATTTCAAGGGCCAAAAATTCGGCCCAAACTTTTGAACAAGTTTCTGACGTTTCAGATATATTTTTTGACGCAATTGCCGTACAAACGACGTAGTATCAAACGGGTTGAGCTATAAAATGCCACGTTTTGTCCTCCACTGTTTAACCAGCAATAGTTTTGGTTTCGCAATCCTGTGTCTTTTTCGGTCTCTACCTAACCTACACCTACTTTTTGATGAATATCCGAAGATGACAGAAAACTGATTTTCGTCCACTGTCGCGAAGTATGCTTGAATTTTATTTGATTTGCATTGCTTCTATACCCTTTCCATTTTGACCACAGTTTAACGATTGGTGATATATCGTGAACCCCTTTCTGCCAGTCTCATTAGAAGTGGTGATCGTACCTTATCACCTGCGTAATCTGAAGCAAGAAAGTCTCGTGAAAGCATTGTCTGCTTCTTTTATTTTGGAAAATTTATGCTCAAGGAAACCGAGTCATTAATTACTAAGCCAAACTCGTGATTGGATATGAAACTGCATAGATTTAGAAACCAACACTGACAATAGTAACCGCATGGCCAAAGTTCCTGTCAAAGAATAAAGAATGGAAATCTTACGAGCATTGGTCTTGTTTGACTAAATTATTTTGCGTCTATGTTGCGTCATTTCTAAAAGGCCCAGGTAGAGTTGTTCATTGTGGTTGCAAGCAAGCCATTTTCAAATCTACCGGTAATCCGCTTACCCAAGATTCTTGACCCAACTCATAGCCTTCTGAGCCCAGTGATTTTTTCCATTTTGGCAAAAAGTTGACATGACGGAATAGCATTCCACCCAATGTTGCTAGTAACCATGATAAACTATGCGCCTGCTCTAAGACGTTGCCATAATAGAAATAAGCAACAGTAAGTTGTATAAAGCGCGTTGGTGTAGGAAAGCAGCTTGTTACTTACCCATTTGGTGCAGATTACACCTTACACCTTTTTCAGCTGACCACCAAGTGCAAAATTGTGTTGTAAAATACGTCCAACCTTATTGCCATGCATTTGAAATGTGTTTGGGTGTTAGTGCACCTGGATAGAAAAGTGCTTGTTACACACCTGTGTTCCAACTCCAAACAGTGGCAAATTCTATGGGAGGACCATTGTGTAATTATTCCTCCAAACGGACATGTGTCCATACGAAACGGCGCCCTTATCGCATTTAAGAGCAAGTTACATGCAAATAGGGGCAGCGTTTGTAAATTTACTGTGCGGGGCTAAACAGGGACAACGCTGCCATGTTGGTGATATTTTCGTTCGGATGACGTTGTTTACTCCTCACTTTCCTTTTTATTGAAAAATTATGAGAACCAATTCGGTCCATTCGTATCATTTAAGTCATGAAATGGCTTCTTCTGGAGATGGACTTAACCAGATTCGGATCCCTAGAATTGAAAATCGGGTCCCTAGAATCAGAGATTTCGGGTCCCTACAGGTCCATACCGGGTGCCTAACATTTTCCTTAGAAAAAAAACTGGACTTAACCAAATTCGGTGATGTACTTAAGCTCCAGTTTCTATTGCTTCTTCCAAACATTAAGTGTGGATCCGGTACAAGTTTCAAACACAACTTTTTGTCTTTGTTGATGTGCAGAATTAAATATTGTAACTGTTGCATTCCTTCAAACCAATTTCTCAGCCATGCTTGTCTTGCGTTTGTAACATACTGTACGAAACCTATTGAGGCGACTCGAGCACGCTAGGCTTTAACCAGCAAAAATCTTAACCACCATCTGCGGAGCAACGCATAGAAGTTGGTAACAAGAACAACACACTCTGCACCGTAATCAAAGTGCATGACTGAGGACGGCACGTTCGACCCTAGCAGCAATATGCGAGCGCCAACCGCTCCAACCTGTCGCCCCAGCAATCAGTCAGCGTCTCCGCAATGAAGGTGGCGAGACGACAACACGACCACACACAAAATCTCCACAGCATTTATATGTTTTGTAGCGCAAGCTTGCTTTAAAAGCGCGTATTCGTTTAAAATGTACAAGTGCAAAGACGCAACTTGAGACCAGGATTTTAGTTTGTAGCTTTTGAGGCTCGACTGACCTTGAAGGCTAGAGGTGATGAAGATATACGCCATTTTTTATGCCTAACAATTTTTGATAATTAACGTCTCGACCCTTTAAGAGCCGCAGGAGCCTATAAATCGGCTTCTCGGCGCGGATTTTGCGATAACTTGCGAACCACTGAAGCTACGTCGACACGTAAGACATTGCAAGGATGGTATCTTGACGGCGCATCTACTGAGTTCTTGATGGTGTATTTGTGGCGTCAGGCCTAAAAAAAAACGATTGTGGCTGAGCCAAAAAATTTGTTAGAAAAATTGCCAAAAATCGCGTACGAAAAAACAAAAAATGAAATTTCCTCAATTTTCAAATGCAAACATGCCTTTTTTGGGAGATTATCGGAAAGATCGCTCAAAAACCTTTCTTACTTACTTGTCGACGTTGTTTCAGTGGTTCGCGAATTATCGCAAAAGCTTGAAGGGTCCTTAAGAGCATATATTCCCTTACCAGGGGAAAAATTCAAGAAATGTTAATTCAGATTGTTGCTTGTGCGTGATCAGTGTTGCGATGATACTGCGAAGAGAAAGTCTAATTGCTTTGAGTAACTTTAGATCAGTTGTTCTCAAACTTATCTGCACGTTGCCCCCCAATTAAAATATACAATTTTCTGTAGACCCCGTGGCCTCGCGGCCGCGCAACAGTTACTGATACGACTGATACGAGGAAAGTATGTGTCAAAATCAGGTTTTTTCAAAGGTGTTTTAGGGACCCGTCCCTAGAATTGAAAATCGGGTCACTAGAATCGGCGAAAATTATAATCGGGTTCCTAGAATCAGAGAAAATCGGGTCCCCAGAATCATAGAAATCGGGTCCCTGTAGGTCAGGGGTGACGAACCTATTTGGTATCGCGGGCCATTTTGTCAGTTACCGCTGAGTAAGCGGGCCGCACAACTTTTTAGTCATACTATGAAACCTGTCAAATACGAAAAAAATTGTTCATCAACAGAAACAAGATTAGAAGCGGGTCAAAGAAAGTTCAAGACGGCTGGAATCGCTTGAATGCTTTGCGGACCGCACGAAGTTCTTTTGCGGGCCGCATGTTCGTCACCCCTGCTGTAGGTCCATACCGAGTACCTAACATTTTCCTTAAAAAAACCCCGGTCAAAATAAATGTGAATACTCTTCACTTGAAATGAATGATAAAATAATACACAATCCAAAAATATGCTTAGAACTAGAGATGTAAGCATAACATAAACCATTTACTGTCAGTGCAGCACACCATTTTCTTCACTTTCAACTTGATTAATGGGAAGGATGTGCCTTATAGGACTCAATAAGCACACGGAGGTTATCACTCGGTTTACAACCATTGTTCTCCGTCCTACTGCGTAGCCTATTGCTGTACTACCACCAGCAGTGTTGCCACTCTTGATACGGAAAAGTACTAGATTTCACGATTAAAAACACTAGGTTTACATAAAAAACACTAGATTGCGAACTTTTGATTAGTCTTCTAAAGTAATTCAATGCAAGTTAGCTGTACAAGCAAAAGGCAAACTTACACATAATGACAATTGCTAGAAAATGCGTTGCAATGCAAAAGACATTGCGCAACTCGTTGTAAACCAGAGACAAAGAAATCGGGAAATAGCCTCAACCCTTGTGTTTGTTTGTATAGGTCACTGAAACTTTTAACAAATGACCGCAGTAACTTCGTAGCGGTTTGGCTCAAAATGGATTATATACTCTTGTGTAATTTAAGATGTAATTACGTAGAATTTTTAGCAAATGACAATTGCACAAAATCAAAAAGTCTCAATTGCAGTTACAATTACACAAGATTGTGTAATGAATTACATTCAGCTCACTCATAAAAAATCACTAGATAGCTATGAAAAACCACTATAACACTAGATGAAATGCAAAAACACTAGATCTAGTGGAAAAACGCCAGGAGTGGCACCACTGACCACCAGTCTAACAACTGCGACGCATGCACTACAAAATTGTTTGTGACGTAGCAAACATAACAGTTTTCATAAAGTCATCACAACGGATGATTTAATAGAAAACTATTCGAAACGAATGTACTTTTAAACTACTGTGGCTGAGATTTGACTAGCTCTCTTAATTTTGTTTGATTTGTTGAAAAACGCCGTTTGCATTCCTTTGCCCCATTAACAAAAATTTTGAATTGGAGGCTTCATTGCTCCAGTTAGACCCCTGCACTTATTGATTGACCCCTGGCCATTCAGTGACCCCCATTCGACCCCGTGACTATTTATCGACCCCTTGGATGGTCCTATTGACCTCTGGGGGTCGATATCGACCACTTAGAGAACCACTGCTTTAGATGATACTTTAATTTAATTGAGCTGGTTCCTAAGCTACAGCTATAGCTTCAAGTGCACGAAAAACGCATGAACTTCCTTTGCACGAACTGCCTACCTTCTCTTCCTATCGTTATGGTACGTGCTCTTTTTCTGTCTTGTGAAAATTTTGTTGAAACCATGTTGTTTCCTACAGTTTTTTATTCAACATTCACGAAAAGTACCCGCACTGTTTTTGATTCCTTTTCCCACATTTTTTCAGCTGCCGTGTGTATGCCTTGTGGGCAATGTGACGTGGTTTCCAGATGAATTTTTAGCAACCAACATGCCAGCTACAAGCAAAGTAATTGAAAATAAAATGCAAGACCAAGCTCTTACATACCGATCTGCATGGCTTTCTACTAAAATGCAATCCATCTCCAGGTATGTGCATCTGCATCTGTCCATTGAAAGATAAATGTCCAGCGGCACGAGAATATATTTCGGTATGTTGCAAAAAAAAAAAAAATAACGCATGCGGAATGTTCTTCACAATATATAATCAGTGCTACGTTGTCGCTTGTTCGTTAACTCTTAATGCGCAATCCGTTGACACTTGCTCGCTCCTGTAGGATTGGACAGCACATATGCATANACGCATGNATTGTTGAAAGCNGTGGTTGCAAGTCGAAAAAACAGACCCGTCTTGCAGTGGTTTTGGGTGGATGGGCAAACCCTTCTCAAAGTGGTTCGACGGAGTAGACGACGTAACAGCACTTTTATTTTGTGAAGAGTATGTCATGTTCAAATAGCCAAGGAAGAATAATAACACATGCACATTTCGAATTAATCATTCCAAAAATTGGACGTGTGGAGAGTAAGCCCCGTTGTGTTGACGCGAACGCTTCCTACATGACTATGCTTGGAGAATAGACAGGTGCTACCCACAGCTCAGTCCGTTCGGACGTCTTTGCCACGACCTCGATGCCGAGGGTGGGATAGCATCTGAATTTGAAGCATTGCGCTTCAGGCACTCTCTACCCGGTCTCCGAGGACTTTCCCCCAAGTTGCAAGGTCGAGCCTCGCAACTCAGACAGTGGAATTTCCACACGTACAACTATATTACTAACTGTTACATTTATAATATGACCATAAAAATTAAATCTTATATTTGTGGGGACTATCGGAGTGTCTTGCGTTGCCCTTGCAAGTGTCAATGTGGGCACTGCTTTCTTCAGTTTGCGATAATTCAAACTTGCATATACCTGTATTCAAGTAACTCTCCCTCTTTCGGTATCATGGCTGATCCAGCCTTCGATGTAGTATGATGTTTTCCCATTGTGTTCTATTACGTGCAGTCTCCCATAATTTCCCCGATATTTACATAATTTCCCAGGATTTTTACGTAAAGTCTCCCACAATTGCCCAGGATTTTTACATAAGCCAGTCTGCCACAAAGGCGACGAAGTTGCATCAGTTAGTGTAATTTTTCTGCAGAGATTGCCAGCAGTACAGTGCAGCGGTGAATACCTGGATGGTAAAGATGTCATCCAATCCCGAGCAAGATAAATCGTTGAAAGACTTGTCTACAAAGTGCAAAACATTTGTTGAGGTAAATGTTTTCGAACCCGTAAAAATAAAAATACTGCAGTCGCTATGCAGATAGATTTAAAGTAATCAAAATCTTCAAAATCGCCAAAAGAAATATCCAGAAAGCATGCACTTTTGATCTGTCGTTACAGGGCGTGTGTCTCGCTTACGGTATACGACACACTGTAGAGACGGTTATGAATTTGCACGTCAATACAAACAAGCCGATGACCAAAACTGAAGTGCTGACTTTGTTTCGGATGATGGCATTATCAAAAGCAATTGCTGATGGCTTCCAGTCGCTGTCGATGCAAATTGCCGATTGCTGTGGTCACCTTGTGCAATATCTTCAGTATCAAATCCTTGGCGTACTCTATGGTGCTAAGGTGAGATTAGCGTTTTGGTATCATTGAAACTATTTTCAATGGTCAACTGCAAGTCTTAAGGTCGTTGAACCAAACGGTGTTTGGTGTTTCAGAATATACTGAAATTTGCAAGCGACCGTTGCTTCGTAAAAAACAGATGGTACTTGTAGCCGCACACAATACACGCAGGATGCTGCTCTTGGTGTGTTTTGTCTATTCTTGCATTATGATCCTTCAACCCGCGCGGCAGCGATGAACTATTTAGCTTCTGTCAAACTGACGCCGCTGGAGCGACCAACCATTATGTCGTTATTGTTTTAAGTGTGTTTTCAAAAGTAACACCGCACAGATAAGTGATAATGGTTTTGTGTTGTTTTTCAAGAAACGTGCTGTGGTGGATAAAAAATACAGCGACCGAAGACTGGACATCCTGTCTGCATTGGTTCAGTGCGAGACTTGCATTGCTGGAAGTCCAACCACGCAACGGTTGATCGTCGCCCAGCTTGCTCTCGCTGTTGCAAACCAATCGGTGTGTCTTGCAATGCATCCATGTTTATGTACCTGAATCGAAATGGCTGACATGGACATTTCTAATTCTCTCAGGGCAGATGGTCCAACGAGCTGCGTTACCGCGGAAACAAAACTACAGTATTATGTTCCTTTCTGCTCCACACGTAGTGTTCACACCGACACTTTCTTTAAGACGATGCAAATAAGTTACTGCATTCATCCGTGGCCAACTTTCTATCGCTACGCTAAGATTTTAGTCGCAAGATAGGTAGTAGACGTAAACCTCAGGCTTGCCTTTTACTACTGCTTAGTTTTTTGCCAATTGCAGCTGATACTAAAATTTTCTACTTTCGCAGAAAGTTATTCGGGACGAAGAACATGCTTCTGTACTCACTTGGTTGGAGTACCTGCGTGTGATTGGGTCATACGGCGTGTGTACGTTTGCAAAGATTGCATCCGACCAATCGTCTTTTTACTGGCATCGAGCGTTGTTTGAAACGTACTTGGGTGGCTTGTGCGATGATCCTTCTTGCGCTGCTCGTTTGCAGGTGATGTTTCGCGGAATTCGTCCTTTTCTGGTTAAACAAATGGCGTTTCTTGGAGCAGATGATCGCAAAATCCCGCATCAATATTTTCCCGAAATAAATTATTATAGATCTTCACGACATATAATTTTTAAATATGGCTGATTCAGACGATTGCTTGTGTGCAGTAGGTCACCGATGCGGTGCAGTTTAGGGCCAATATTGGTTGGGAGAAAATCATCTTCGTATCAACAACCATGCTGCAAGTTTAGATTCTTATTGCTTGTAGGCACATATCCCAAAACATTTCACCGCACGATTAGTATTTAAGATCTCGCCAGGAAATATGTACGTGTTAGATGCCTTGCGATTAGCGTATGCTGTGCTGGAGGTTGTGCAACGTGCCATGACTTCATGCAGTCATCGTTTTATTCCATTTTTGATCGAGGTTCGCTTAAAGAAGCCTGTTGTGATGCGCAATAAACCTCATTAAATGGAACTTTGTTGTTGTTTTGCACAGATGCCAGCATCGTTGTATTAGCAAACCGGCTCGTAAACCTGTTTCATTACAATGCTGTGAATAGCAGCAGCACACGTAAATCGCTGTTCATCTAAAGCAGTGACCCACGCTCGATCGACGCCCGGGTGTTCGGTGACTCAGTCTCTGGAGTTCAGCGTAGTTCAGATCCATAGTTCACTTTTTGCGTTAATAAAATACGTACCTGCGTTTAAAAGATATCGTATCTCAATTTCCAATCGCGAAGGATTTGGTAAATGCGCGAATGAAGCTTGCCAGGTTATCTGCCCCCAAAAAGGCTAAAAGCCACTGTTCAAAGGCTGCTTAAAAACAAACCAGTTGAGTGGTGCTGAAGGTTTAGCCTTCACGACGAAGCTGGTATGCTGGGTTCAGTTCCCAGTCGATTCATGCCAAAGACTTGAACAACGCTACTTTCAGCGTGTCCAGCCTACCATACCAATTAGCGCATGTTTGTTTTTGAGCAATTATTTTCTGACTGTTCTTCCGCATTTGAGATGCGGCAAAGTTGAAGTCACATTGTAAGGGTTGGCCAATCAAGTAGCAGTCACTGCTTTGTGTTGCGATCAAGTTAGTGTACCGGCTAAGCTTGGACAGTACAGTGGACCATGCCCGATGAGAAAGATCTGCCAGTTCATTGTACAATCACTAAGTAAGCTATACTGCAAAATCTTTCACGCACTGTATGCGTCCATATCACATCTCGTCTCAGTATGCTCCCGCTTGGTTACAGTCACAAGTATTGTAACGTAATACCAACATAACACAGGCTCACAAGGGCGTAATATGTGCTTAATAGACAGGAAATTTTGTAGCTAGCTTCTCGCAGTAAAAGTTTTATGACGTAGAGCAGTGAGAAAGTGGTGAGTGAATGAGATCTGGTATTTTATGACTTTGCAGGCTATGTTTTTGACGTGATCTCGAGTAGATTATGTTTTAAAGAAACCCCACACGTGATAAATGCAAAACAGGAAACATACTCTTGCAGTGCATCATGGACGCCATGGAAGACTGCGTCTTTCGTCTGGAAAGATGCAAGCACCTTGCTTCCTCTAGCGAGCTCGTTAAAAGTTACAAGGATGAGATCAATCTTTATCTGCGGCAGAACTTGCTTGACCGGATATGCAAGGGTGTGACAATTTTATAATGTTTTCCAACGTGACTTTGTGTAGCACAGCATATTAACTTCAGTGTAGTTAAAGGAGTCATTGTATTTTCTGTGTTTTGTCTTGACCCCCACTCGTTAAAAAGGGGTACAGACGCTTAAAAAAGGCTGAAACCATGACCATCAGTTAAGAGTTGTTCTTGGCTCGAATTTAACTCAAGTCAGTGTGTCGTATGAAATATCGCATTTTCTGTGTGGTTACGTTCATTCCAACGCAAATTTTTTGACAGACATCGAAAATGACCTTCGTCTGTCAGTGCACACCCACTTGAAGCTAGACGACCGAAATCCGTTTCGTGTGGGAGTGAAATCGTTGCGGCAGCTGCTTAGAATCAAGCCAGTCAAGTTCATGGGCAGCTTTTTGGATATCAAAGGTAAAAGCATTTGTGTGTATCTCTATTCTCTAGTTGTCAAAGCAAAAAGGCTCTTTGCATTTTTCGTGTAATAAGCACTTACTGAATGGAATTAACACCTTATTTCTTGCTTGTTTCCATGGCAGCATATGTAACACACTATCTGGACCAGACATTTTACAACCTGACCACGGTGGCTTTGCATGACTGGAGAACTTACGCCGAGATGCGCAACGTGGCTGCGCAGAAGTATCAACTGGAAATGCAAGAAGTAGGTTGTTCAGTTTGTCTCTTGTTTGAAAAACCGTGCTATTTAAGATGTCCTAGTGAAGTGCAAAGTACGTGTTGCTTTCCGCGAGTTGAGGTTTTATTATAAATTTTTTTCCAAGTAACCTTGAAAGCGACATGTTCAACTCCATCGCGTTTTATATCTTTTGATTCGAAAGACCGCGATCTCCTTCAACAGGTTCATCTTCCAAATCAGCAGCTGGAGCAGGGGTTGGACGTGCTGGAGATCATGAGAAACATTCATGTCTTTGTCTCCAAGTACCTCTATAACCTGAATAACCAGGTAGATTGAAGAAAAACTGCGCTGTTGTGTTGATGCATATCGGATTGCATGTTTGTGCATAATTTGGCTATTGAGATTTTGCTGCTGCAGATATTCGTGGAACGATCAAGCAATAACAAACATCTTAACACCATCAACATTCGACACATTGCGAACTCGATCCGAACCCACGGAACTGGAATCATGAACACAACTGTGCGTTGGTTTCGAACGACGTTATTTGGTCATGCCGCGTAGCGCTTACAAAACAGATAACGCGTTTAGAGAACATGGTACTAATCGTAAGGTAACTCATCTACACAATCGCTATTCTTGCAAAGCCGACAAAGGCTCCGACAAAGCATGGAATGAATAAGACGTTTCTTTTAGCAGCTCATACAATAAAATCAGTGATAATATTGCTCATCGGTTGGTCCAGGTAGTTTAGCAAGTACGAGTGCCTGTTGCGTAAAAGCGTTAAAAATACCAAGTAAGTGGCTAAAAGACAAATTGTGGGTACAACTATCAAATATCAAATTTGTGACTAGCTTTTTACACAGAAGACGTACAGTGATTCTTGTCAAGAGCAATTTTATGAGTTACTATGCGCATGCACGGAACTCTAGTAGTTAGGTATTTAGCAATTGCTTGACGGTGTTCGTAACAACAGGAGAAGAGAAAACACTCAGCATCTCTGCATGTATAGCTTTAATGGATGCTATGGTTGTTCATGAGTGGCTTGTGTTCTTTTCAGGTGAACTTCACTTTCCAATTCCTGAAAAAGAAGTTCTACATTTTCTCGCAGTTCCTTTTCGATGAACACATCAAATCCAGGCTCGTAAAGGTAGACAGCCTTTTCAAACCGGCAGCCAAGAGCGCTGCGAAACTTTGACGAATGTTTAACGTTACTTTTTTTGATTTTCTGCGCAGGACATTCGCGATTTCCGCGAGAATTGTGAAGCTCTCAACCAGCAGTACCCCTTCGAGCAAGCCGACAAGTTCAACAGAGGCATCCGCAAGCTTGGGTTGTCACCAGATGGCAGCAGCTATCTGGACCAGTTCCGGCTTCTCGTTTCACACATCGGTAAATATACTCGGGTGTTTGCTGCCTTCCCAATGGTAGTTACGACTGTCATGCGTTTCTTCGGTGTGCAGTGGGCAGCTGTCCGACATGACAAAATGAAGTTATCCAAGCAAGCAGCCTTTCAATTTGTTTGTCCATACCCTTCTCATCGTACATAGTATAGATTTTTTTCACGAACAAGTTTCTATTGAACTTGTTAAAATCGCTTTGCATGCATAACGTCATTTCAGCAGATGATGTAACCAATGGTGTTGTGCTGCCGGAGCTCCGCCACCTCTACCAGTGAATGATGGGTCGTTGCCTACAAGGGAATTTCATGCCTAACAGAGCTCCGGCACCTTTGCCACTACTTGCCCCAATTGCCACTACACCCCAGGATGTAACCGTTTCTGAAGATTCACTAACACAATACATTTTAGTGCCACACATTCTTGTTTTGTTCAATGTCTCGTCGCTTTCCTGCAGGCAACGCGATGGGTTACATACGGATGGTGCGATCCGGCGGATTGCACTGTTGCAGTAATGCCATTAGATTCGTCCCTGACGTGGAAGATGTCGTCAGCTTTGAAGAACTTGCCCGCGCGGAAAACATCAGCGAAGAGGTTAAGTTTGGGCTTGTTGGTGAAAGATAATGCGACTCAATAAGTAAAAAATCAAATGCAATTGTTCTTATTTCTCTTGCGTTGCAACCGTCAACGACTTTCTGGACCTGCTTAAATTGGTTACAGCGCTAACGCGTTTTGAGAAATCAAGCATGTTACTAGTTTCCCGATGGAAACGGAAAAGTAGACATCTGAGCCATTCATGAGCTGTGCGAACACGCGCCGTCGGCAGACTGCTTGAAAAACAACGACGAATCTGACTCTTGCAAATTTTGCCGATGGCGATTTGTCGAAATGACGAAGTTTTGTCTTTGAAACCATGGCGAAGGTTTCATTCCATCATGCCTGCAAGTTCTTTTGCCAAATGCTTCGAGAAAAATCCGAAGCACTGTTTTACTTTCTTGCGGTTTGAGCAAAATAAGTTTAAACGTACACTTTTGCTATTGTTAGCCTTTTGTTAGAAAAGGCAGCTGCACCTTCAGGCACGTCGCGATCGTGTCCAACTTCATTCTTCTGTTTCCAGGTGACAACGTCGTTCGCACATATTGATGCTGTTATTGGTTCACTGGCCAAGAATGCTGCTGAAGGTTCTGATTATTTGCGCATGTTGGTCGATGTCTTTGCCCCGGAGTTCCGAAGCTCGAAAAACATGCATCTTCGGAATTTCTACGCCATCATTCCAGCTATGGCAAGTATTCGCGTACTGGCAGTGTATTTGTTTCGCTTGCCATTCCTGATTGAAGTAGTTAGGAACTTATAATTTACTCGTGTATGTGTCTTTGGATTTGCATGTTGCTTGCGTTACAGGTTGTCAGTTAAAAGAGTTACTTATCAAAACCCTGTGGTTGTGGTGTGAAATGAAAAGTCTGAGTAAAAACAACGCTTAGCGTCATGTTTCATACAACTTCTTCGAGATGAAGATTTGCTGCACACTCTTCAAATAAGACATTTTAGTAAAACGAGGCAATGATTGGATTCAGTTAGTTTTATTCGCAATGCAATGATAACAATATATTTTCAGCAAGTGTGACACATGAATCGCATGCAATAATTCGAAGTTGAATGTCGTTGGCTTGTTGTTGCAAAAGTGTTTCAATGCAACATTTGTCCAGAACTAAAAACATGTTCTGCACCCATTTTAACAATGTACAGTTGCAGTACGGCGACAGCTATCTTTTCCTAAGCTAACTACAGTTTATGATGTTTTGTGCATTAAAATTGTGCAAGTCACAGTCGTTTTTTCATCTTGCCAGACGATCAACTTCGTGGAGCATATTATTAGCTGCAAAGAAAAAATGAACAAAAAGAACAAACAAGGAGCTGCGTTTACGGATGACGGTTTTGCCATGGGTGAGTAGAAGGTTGATTTATCCTTAACCGATCAATCAATGAAAGTTTGTCAGATATAACGGAGATGTTCTCAATTGGACGGGCGCTGTGAAGTTTATGCGATATAGCCGAATTCCAATGACTGGCACATTCACAGGTGGCCAGTCATGTGGTTGGGTTTTAATCAGGTATTTTTTCATCAGCGCAAACAAATACAGATTTGAGTTTTCCTCACTGTCGCTTCGTGTTAATGGAAGTGCTTGCGCTTTATATCAGGAATGTTGTTTTGCATGTGAACAGTTGTTTGGGCGAGTCGCGTTCTTCAAGTCACGAGTCGAGTCACAAAACCTTGGGTCTTTGGAGTTAATGAAAGTCATGGTTTCCAGCTTGAGTGAGATATCTTTGTTTCTTCTATTTTGAATCAGAGCCTAAGATGCCTACTTGTTAAGCGAAACATCTTCTTGCTAGACATCATAATGTCTGATTCATTGCTGTTGAAGGATTCCTAGCGTTAGATACAATTGTCGTTACCTTTTCCTTTGAAGCTGATCTTTAAACTTTCACAAAATGACCCGAATCTGTCAAACATCGTGAATTTAGCCGAATTGCCCGAAAACTAGACTCAAGACGTGACTGGAGTTAGATCTAGGTCGTTTCATTGACTCGAGCCACGCAATTACTGCATGATGAGACAATAACATTTTTGTCCCCACATTATTATTGTGTCCAACATGCAGCTTATGTTTTGTTTCTGATAAAGGAAAAAAGCCTGCAAACATTTTTGGTGAAGGTTACAGTCCACACCTACATCTTCCCTGTGCGTTTTCTTTCGATCTGTTATTAACCCTTTTTTATCCCTTGCCCTTTATGTCATTTGAGCAATCACATTATCATAGTTTAACAGACGAACATTGATTGCAATTTCTACGTTGTAGTTTTTCTTCTGCGGTTATGTGGGCTGCATAATGCTCGTTATCGTGCATTTATGTCCACTCTAGAGAGCTCTGTTTCCAGCTTTGCAGTGTACTTGTGTCTTTATCTGAATTTTTTACATTCACTTGGTTATGGCAAAATAGTTTGAAATACTTCTATGTAGTTTTTGACGTACATCAGCAGGTTTAACACTGAGTTTCGCGATATCGATCGTATTTCATGCATATGGAAAAGTACAATTTTGAGCTTGATGTAGAGCTCCTCTGTTTCTTGCAATATTTACAATTATACGTGTTGCCAAGAAGTTTTTACTCTGTTTCCAGGCGTGGCATACATCCTGAAACTGCTTGATCAATACGCCGATTTCGACGCTCTTCATTGGTTCCAGAGCGTTCGTCGTAAATACGCGACAGATATCAGGTCGCAGCAGCAACCGCAGAAACAAAGCAAGGAGGTTGAAGATGAAAAGTTGTCGCAAACTAAAGCTCTTGCTCTGAAAAGAATCGGAATATACCAGCGGGTAAAGGAGTGTTTTGTCATTTTCTTTTCTTTATTGCCGTGACGCTTGAAGTTGCGGTTACAGTTCGATAAAGGTCAAACATGCTAATTGCGCCAGAAAAACGGTTTCCTTTTTTCCGTTCCTGCACAAAAATGACAAGTTTTCAAAACTGGTGATACAACTTGGGTTTATTTTTTCGGTCGTTTTTCAGTCATAGACCGAATTTCTTCTTAAATTACCGAAAAAATTAAGTCAATTCCGTCATAATGTCCGAAAATATAGGCTAGTGAATGCTCTTACGGCGAGTTTTAATACTATTATGGGACATATGACCGAAATGTATCAGCGAAAAAAAACTGATGGAACAACTGCGACAAATAGGTGCTAGTAGCGTTGATCTTTCAGTTTTCTTTTGAATGATGCTCAAGCAATTTTTTTTTAGGAATTCGACTTGCTGTATTACTCACTAAGCAGTGCCCGCATCTTTTTCCGTGGAGACGAAAAGGAAGAAGTCAAAGATGGTGAAGGTTTGTAGTATGTTCAAAAGTGTTTTGTTGCTCCGGGGAATGGCAGTTGATATCCTTGTTGCCCCAAGAAATCGCAAAAACTGAAAAAGATCAATTTCTGGCAAAGCAGAAAAATTAACCAAGTTTTAACTGAGATGATGTAGCGCGCAAAACTTGGGCTGCGGGCTCATTTTTAAATGCGCTTTCAGAAGCAGTTGATGCGACCCTTCTGAAATGATATTTCTTCTGAACGGTTTTCGACAATAGACTCGTTTTAAGCGTATACCAGCTTAAATGTTCTCTTCATCCTTCCACAAGTTTTTATTGTTCAAAACATGTCCTTTTGTTTTCATTTTGCATTTTCTTTAATGTCACCTGAAACGATCCAAATAAAATGGCAACGAAGTCATTGGTGCTTTTGGACATATATCAAGGCGTTTTTAATTTGATTTCAAACATATTTAAAATCTACGATGGTAGGCGTGTTATAATTGTAGGGAAAATGTTGTACTCTGAAATAGTGTATCGTGATGAAATGGTCAGCAGCTTAAGTGACGGGGGAGCAGGAGGGTGAACCGCCCCTGGGCAAGCTAAATCTAAAAAATGGGTCCCACCTAGTTTATATTTTGGTATTTAGTATTCTTTTGGTTTTCAGTAGTTAGTTGTTATTTTGCGATATTCGGGGTGTTTTCCGCTGATTTCAAGTTTTTAGTGTAGACATTCACATCCGGACTCACTATCATTTCTCAAATTTTACTGAGTGTTGGCTAGGGCTCCACACGGTGGTCAGTGGGCCCACTTCAGCTGAGCTTTCCACTCCTCGTTCAAATCTCTAGTTGCGCCACTCGAGCGTAACGAGGTTAGGTGGCTCCCGGGGAAAGAAGCAAGTTTAGCGCGTCCATGTTCGAACCTGAGCTCTTTCGGAAGCAAACGTACCGTATTAAAGAAAGTGCTTGTGACATTGTTGGGACTTTTCCGCTTCCTCCGCAGTGATTCGTCGCCAGGGGAATTGTGCCCCCTTACCACCCTCGTTACGCCCCCCGCGCCACTGGAAATGATGCACCTTTCTATTTTCTGTTTCCTTCTGAAGCTATTTCGGTCGGTCACAGAAACTGTTGACCATTACCGGAGGCGAATTTTCATTTTCGGGGCCTTAGGCTATTTTAAATTGGGGCCCTTCTGGAAGGTAGAGATGGCCGTAGTAACATTTTCAGAATCCGACTCCGTTCCTGTTCCAAACTTTTTGAGTCCGGATCCAGGTCCGAAAATTTTCAAAATTGAGAATCCGTCCGGCTACCATCGATGCAACCGAAATTCAGTGTTTTTACCTAAAAAATGCCTTATGTGAAAAGCACACAGACTCCTGGTGCTGAAAATGAATTCGTGTCGTTTTTTCACAAATTTTTGACTCCGGCGCCGGGTCCGAAAGAAAAACGCAGGATACTGCCGGAATCGACTCCGGCACTTCGGATCCGTAGCCACCTCTGGTGTAGACCCGTCTGGCACACTAAAAACTGGGTTGTTTTTTTCAATAACAGCTCGTAGTGCATCTGCTTTGGCAGTGGCATTCTTTCGCCTGCTAGAACCACTCTCATATGTACGCTTCGACATTCTCAAGTTAATGCAAGTAAGCCTACTGTAGATCCACCGTTATCCTTATTACTTTGAAAATAAGAAAAAAAAAAACTTACTCATGAAGCTCACTTTGCTAACTGAGCTAATAAGCTCAAGCTACAAAGTGGACTTACAAATACATCTAGATGTGTGTAGTTCAACGGTAATATTTTTCTATGCATTGAGCTGTAGAAAGAATGGCCCAAGATTGCTACAAAACAATTGAAGTCAAAGGACATCCCAGCTTAATACGCGCGGTATTACAAACAGTTAACATTTTGCTCCACTAAACATCTTCAGCCTTGGCCACAGTGCAGGCTAGTCTTGTCTTTACCCGTATATTACCCATAAAAAAACAACAAGAGGGAGACCTGGGCTGAATAAGAGTACCTCACTATGGCCTCGTGTAATCTGAAAAATGGATTCAGGCGTTTTGTTCCACGCATTATACGTAACCAATAGCCAATTCTCACCGTCATAAAAAGAGAGTGCTCATCGTCATTCACTTCAATCCGTCGTGTTTATTCTTCTATAGAGATCTTTTGCTAGTGAGATTTTAAGAAAAACGTGCGTTGAGCCAAAACAAAAATACAAATGTAATTACTTATAAAATGCTGTACATTTTCATTACTCCAAAAATTTTGGGTCCCCCAAGATCGGGGCCCTAGGCCCAAGCCTTTTTAGCCTAATGGTAAATCCGCGCCTGACCATTACGTCCGCACCGAACATATCGTAAAAATTACGGTGCAGTAACTGCAGTAGTGGCTGATTTCCCGCCGGTGATCGACGCAATTATCTTCTCACCAAAACTTGCTATGAAAATTTCGGCCTAGCATGTAGAGAAGGACCTTATTACAATCGGGGATGCTGGAGACCTCCGCCCGTGGTGGACTTCGAGACGACGATTTCTTAGTAATGCTGACATGTTTTCCATTTTCAGATTCTAAAACATCGGTTGATCAAACTGATTCAGAAAAGACGTCTGAAGACGTTCCTGCATCCAGTTAATTTGAAAACTCGACTGCTTTTTCCACGCAATGATTTTCTGCTTCATGGTCATGATTGAAACTGCAAATGCTTTGATGAATTTACGGTTTATTTTCGCGCTGCAACGTTTTGCACGCGTACAAATGCACGCAACAGCTCTTCGGAATTCGACAGATTGTCTCACCCTGCGTGTAACGATAAGTGTTCTGTGCTTAATTTCTTTCCTTGTAGAAATTGACGTCGATTCCCCTAACTTCTTAATAACCTGTTGACTTTAACTCAGTGTTTCTCAAACTTTTTTGTTCCATCGTCCCATTTCACTCTTGACACATCGTTGTCGCACCCCAAACCTGATAAAGCAAACACAAGGTAGTATTTTTAAATACTTTTGTTTAAAGAAATACGTATATACCATGGTCCCCAGTTCAGTGTGATAGATGTGCTTGGCAGCATTCACAATACTTTGATATATTGGGAGATATTTTGTTGAGGTGCAGTCGTAGATAACTTCGATTATGAATCANCCAGCGTTTTTTTGCTTTGGGAGCATTAAAGTCACAGCCAAAGCTAACTCAATGACCGATTAGTGGTTAAGCCAGCTATGTCCAACCCGCAGGCCGCATGCGGCCCAGTTTAGGTTTTGGCTGTTGTAAAAATGTCCTACAACTGACAACCTGTCCATGTTTTGATAATCTTGAATTTGAAATTTTTGATGCATGTGTTCCTTAGGGCCTCTTTATCAAGTCTGTTATCGTTGCAGTTAGCATTCGAACACTCAGTATATTAGCTAAATTTAGTTTGCTAAGATCATAGTAAGGCATTCAATGTGCTGGCCTGGTCAAGATAGTGACATAATTTTGGCTCAGTAAGCCATTTGGGACATAGCTGGGTTAAGCGTTTTCGCCCCCCCCTAACGCCCCCTTGGGACGATTCCGCCCACTCTGAGAACTACTGCTTTAACCGATTGTTTGTTCTTTGAACTTTCGCCATGTGCAATCGTTTCTCAAATCATACTTCGTATTCCATCATTTGTCGTGCGAATTGAGTGCAGGTGCTTGCCATGTTCCACAGATGGCTCGAATTCGTCGACCTCACGAGCAGGATTGCCTGATTGCTGTGAAAAAATAACTTGGCAGAGGTTTCTTAGTTTTCTTTTGATCCAAGTGTGATATAAAAAATATTGAACCGGTTTGAACTGTTAGGCAGGGGCGGCTCGTCTAGACGGGCTGCAGCCCTCCTTGAAAAATGTAAGGCAAAAGATTCCGCCAAACGGCCAAACTCGTCTTAAGTTTGGATTAAGTTACGAAATTTCACAACACAATCATTTTCGGTACTCCCGACACCATTTTGACTCAACGTTTCTTAGGAATCCAACAAAATCAATGTTTCGCTCTTTTCCAACGACGCCGCTTATGCGATGACGTTTTTAGCACACTTGCGATTTCGGGGCTGTCTTCGGCACAGCCCTCAAGGAAAGAAACCAAACAATTGGCTACAATAAACACGGTGGTATTATCTGCCTATCGCAAAGTGTTTTTGTTATTTAGGCGATGAATTTTTAAAGAAAAAGCTGAGGGAATATGATCTTGACTTTTTTACTACCTGATTTTCTTGGATATTGAATTTTATAATTAAGTTTAACAATGCTTTTACTAGTACTTTGGCGGCATTGCATTCACATCTGGTCGCCAATCTCGGGCTGCGAAAATACAGCCCTTCGTTTATCTGCACCAGTGCAGCTTGCAACAGTAGGCTAAGCTGATGAGCT
>JGI24158J21664_10002113_pt1 | contig 23675 bp, 13 predicted proteins | sample Ectturendosymbi3_FD_21664 | JGI IMG/M metagenome (IMG submission 21664) | reverse complement strand
ATTACTATGGGTGTTGCAGACTATTCCAAACGACAATTAAAAACTGTAAGGTTCCCCATTTCAAGAGCACTGATCTAAACCGCATCCAAGTGACTACGCTCACTTGCTGCAACATACAAGTCGAACAGCAGCTACTGCACCATGCCGGCTACTGCCACCAGTAATTGTGCTGTAACAAACGTAACCTACAATGAGAAGAAATATTATGTCGCCACGTGAATAGTTTATCTCGAGTCCTCGATGTACCTGCGCCCACGCCAGTGACTACGTCATATCGTTATGTGCCACATTGCTTGCTGGTTCCATAACGATGCAGTGTGAAAGTTTGACCAGTGTTATCACTCAAGCTTCTTCTAAACCAAGCTTAGACGACTTGTTTTCTCGTAAATGTGCGCACGTGAAAATGATTGATTTACGCAATATGGTCCTGTGAAGCATTGGGTTAATTGCAAATCGATATCGCCTCCCCCCACCAAATTAGCCTGTGTCCGCTCCTGATACGAAGGTTGCCAATTAAACGCGAAACGTGCTGATAGCGAAAGTATCTCAGAGGCTTAGGTAACCCCAGGCCCGTAGCCAGGTTTTAAGGTGCAAAATGAGTTTTTAGGGGGGCAAGATTTTTGTTGTTATTATGTTTAAAACAGATTTTTCTGGGTACAACGACGGGCACTGAACCCGTATGCCCCATGGCTACGGGCCCGGGTAGCTATCTTTAAATGCGGCTTAAATCGAATAAATACGGTGCACTCAAATCCAAACCTTTTCAACTGAAAGTCTTTACAACCTAGCGTACACTGCACTCTACAGACTTCACCTCTAAAGTACTCTTCTACTAAAATAATTACGGGCTTTTAATAGAACTTCGGTCGCCTGTATTTGGAAACCAAGAATATCCACACTTGCTAAAAAAGCGTAAAACGCATGGGTAACCAGTGGCGTAACTGGGGGGCAAGGGGGGACATCTGCCCCCGGGCGCTGCGGTTTTGGGGCGCCAAATTGAGATCGGAATTTTACGTAATATTTACGGCTAATATTTACGATTTACAAAATGTCGAATGCCAGCAGCTGCCATGTGCTATCCAGTTGCGAAACCTTATCAAAATCACCAAGGTGCGCAAAGGTAGCAGTTACGAACCTTAATGACTTTTCACGGCGGAGCTTCTTTCTGCACCAATCAGGATCCGCATGTGGTTTGTTTCAAGTCTGCATCACAATGCTGTCAGATAGCTAGGGTTGCGATATTTCGACTTCGTTCTCATTCGATAGTTGGGTCCATAGGCGTAGCCAGGGGGGAGAATGTGCCATGCCTCCCTCCCAAATTTTTTAGAAAATACAGTTGTTTTGTGCTTTGAGAGGCATTTTTCTAAACAAAATAGTGTTATTCGCCTAAAATCAAAAGTTTGGCCCCCCAAAATTTTTGGGCTGGCTACGCCACTGCTTGGGTCACAATCGAACGGGAATCCAGCGTTCACAGTGCGTGCAGTAATGCTACTGTGCATGCTTTCAAAGCTGCGATGAAACTTACATGATCTGATGTTTAGGAAAATTTTTGAGCTTTGATGGTTTGACAAACTTCATGTTGAGATGGATTTAATGTGGTTCTGAAGGTAGTTACGATGATTTTTATTTGTGGGATATTTAAACAAATGCTGACTACATTTTCAAGATCCTAATTGCAATTAACTGTGCAATAGCGTTGAGCAGGTCTTCTGAGAGTAATTTTGCCAGGTGGTATGAAAACTGATACCAGGCCCAGACCCGTAGCCACAGTTTAGGGTTTGAGGGGGCAAAATACATTTTCAGAGGGGCGATATTTTTGTTTTTAATATACGCTGATTTCCATGATAAGCAAGATCACTGATCTTTTACTGTAATGCTTCAGCACCAATGTGGTTTCTTTATTTACGCTTTGCAATATAACAAATAATTAGGCGTAAAGCTTCAACCAAATCCTCCAACAAAAAAGTACCAAATTTTTCATACATACCACATCAAAAATGGATAACACTAAAAGGAGGACTGGCGGGCCGTGTTTCCAAATAAAATTAATGAATTTGCGGGCGGGCGGGCAGGCACGCAGGGCGGACGGCTTTATAAGACTAGCCCGCAAACACACGTTCATCGTACTGCACAAGGCGGGCAACCTTCTTGGCAAAATTCACAGTTCACCTCACGATATCTAAACAGCATTTCGCAGTATCCGCGGAAGAGAAGGGTCATGATAGCGATGACTAGCAATGATAAGAAAAGGAGATGCTGACTGCACAAAAACGATTGATTAGTATAATTAGTGTTGGCCAGAGACGAGGCCGTCCATAGGTCACGTTACCTTAAAATGTGAAGTTCGTGAAGCAAACACCTTTGCGACAGCAAGAATTTGCGCAATTCGCCAAAAGGTCACATTGGAATAACTTCAGATACGGCCTAGTAATAGGTAGGACGTGCTTCAGCAGTTCGCAGAGCAGCAAAAATCTCAGCACATCATTCACAAAATCACAGCGTTTGTCAATTATCTATTTGGTGATTTGAATAAGAGCTGATGATGCCTACCTGATAGGCGAAATATATGCTCTGATAAGATCGTAGTGTCTGATTCTTCGCTGTGAAATAAATTTATCTATTTGAAGTTAAAACTCAAATGATTCTGGATATCCAACAGGACGGCAAACTGTGGTTCGCCCGCAAGAAGTAAAAACAATAAAGAACGGGAATTTTGTGCTTTAGAGCGTTTCAAACGCTCGGCACAAAGTTCACCAGAATTGCATCAATGGCTGAACGCCGCTTGCAGGTTTACCACCTCTCGTTCTCCGTCTCCAAAACGACTGTCGGGAGTTGCATATCATTGCATGAAACGGCTCAAACGCTAGTAGCACTTACGAAAATCGGGTTAGTCTAAGTGCGTTTCAATATGTAAATGGTCAACGAGGGCAAAGTTTTTGAAGCGCGGTGTGCTCTTGGAAATCCCTAGTTACGCTCTTTCAGCTGTTTAAAGCAAAAACACGATCTTCAGTACGCGATCGCTTGTAACAATGTTTCGTAAACATTTTTTACCAACAAAAGTTTAACATCATGGAAGAAAACAGTTTCCTCGATACTAACATTAAAAACACTGCGCACGTAGGAAATGTGGAATTGACGCATCTTTCACCACAGCAACAAAGCCCAATGACATCAGTAAGATCGAACAAGATAGAAAAAGACCCCCTAAAACCTTTGCACAAAACTTATCTAAATTGACAGTTCAAACCAAGCAGCACCATGCAGCAGAAATGGAAGATACCAAGGTAATTGAAAGCAACATTGAACGAGCAACTCAATAACCTCAATAAATCAAGAGCGTTATTGTATAAATCAAGCGTTACACTCCAAGTTAATCAAACGTTACATTGCAAGTTAGCCAAGTATTGCACTGCCGATTTATAATTTGAAGTTCATCTGCAAATATTTCCGAAGAAGGTTGCTGGCCTCGATCGCGCAACCCCAGTGAAGCGTGACGCCAGACCCGCCGTGGCCGTAATTGTGCAAAACAATTTGCGTCTTCTGGCCGTTGATTTTTCGCTCTTCCACTTCCAACCTAGCCAACAAAAACGGGTTCACCGTCAACACTTCGCAACATTGACTGATTGTCTGAGAGGAAAGCAGATGTGATTGAATCTATGCTCCCCTCCACAGCGGGAATTTTGCCGCTCACGACGTTGCGGTCTTCGTACAAAACCCCTGTGGAAACGTCTTTATGCATCTGCACAACGGCTGTTGGGAAACAGCGTGTTCAAAATTCACCTCCTACTTCATTGATGTCTAGGCAGTGGCGGATCCATGGGAGGCAATTTGTTGCAATCGCCCTACAAGGACCATTCCTCCCCTGCAATGTTGCTCCTTTCAAGCAATTGTTCTTGTTTCAAATCAATTACTTTTTTTGGTTTTTACCCAATGGAAAATTATGAAAAAAATAAATATTTTTCCGTCCTGACCCGCAACCGTCTCTAGGATACGAGTCAGCAGACAATCATTAAATAAACGCCAACCGACCAACAGTCGCCACGGAAGTTTCTCCCTAATCTGAAATTCTGCGGCATGCAATCAGTGGATAACTCAGCGTCCATCAGTTGTAACTTCTGCCTGCTTGCGGGACTTGCATTTAACTGCGTTTAAACCAGTGGCTGATCCAGATTTGCCGTTGGGGAGTCAAAAACGGGACGTCAAATTATCCGTCTTTTCGGAATTTTTTATTGATGAGTCAAGTGAAGAGGAAAAAGACAGGTCATCCATTTTGCACGGGGCGCCATGCTCGTTTGGGGCAATTGCAACAAACCGACCCCTGCCCTGGATCCGCCGTTGATTAGTGATAACAGAGGATGCTTTTTTCGCACTCAGCGCTGGATCAGGTTAAAACAAGCGTTAATTTAAGAAACGAAATTATACACGACGGGATCGAACAAAAATTTGAAATCTACAAATGCGCTTGATGTGCTTGCAACGACAAATAACTCACACTTAGCCTGCTTTTGATCCTGGTGGCTTCACATACGCAAATTAACAGCAAGAATACTGCGTTGGGGATAAATGCAAATTGCTAGCTTCCAAAAATGTTGACGATGCGGTCGCTTGCTAACACTGCCCACATTTTTTCTGCGACACAATTGAGCAAAAGAGCGGTAATTACGGCAACAAAAAAACAACTGCAGAAGACACCATCGAGCTTTGAATCATATCTGGACACCTACGTTCTCTACATGGTGGAAATTTACACAAACAAAGCTTTTAAATGAAACAGCTTGGTTGGACGTGGGCGATAACCGTTACCGAATCGTTTGGACCACTGTCCAGTATACGAGTGCGATCTGTTAGCCCTTGTTTTAAGAACAATTTTTCATACAGCAAATTTGCGAAAAGGTAACAGTTGTTTGGGAACGGCTGAATTGATAAGATTTGTTCATGAACTTTCTTTCAAGTCAGCAGAAAATTACGACATAGTCAAATCGCTGCCCTTAAGGGAATTTGAAACTTATTTCCTATTTTCGTCGGAAGATGACGGTATTGCAAACATACAAATGCAGCTCTGTACGTGCAGTGTGCAACAGCATCGCAAAGACACGTCTGAATGTTTAAGAACTAATGCGATAAACAAAAATCAAGTTTGGCGGCCATGGTTTGGTGAAAACTGTAGGTCACGTGAATCAGCATGCGAGCAGACCTCGACAATATACTGTACTAAAAAGCTGTCAAGTTGGAAGGCCGCAAGTGGTTTTAAAAAAAAATTGAAATGAATGTAGTTGTTTGGAAACTGTTCTAAAGCAAGTTGATTTTCAGACGACTTTACGCTGCAAAAGATAGAGTCTGAAGCTCTTAGTTGGATCCTTGAGATATATATCTGTAGGAGCTCAAATTGAAGTCACCGTGCGACAGACATACCCAATTGTACATATATGCGACAATACCCACTTAAACACTGGTAGCGTTCAATGAGCAAATCCATTGCCTGTTTCTAAAGCAGTCGCAGACGTGGGGTAATTCAACTGTGACGGAGTTCAACAACAGCAGACTTGATTTCAGATAAGTTAAAATCTTGTTGACTGAGAATGAAAACTGGGTCCAAGTTAACTTTGACTTTTGGAAAGTTTTGTCCAAGTTCATCACCAAAACTAAAACGCATATTTGTTCACAAATTAACAACGAAGAAATAGAACATGTCAATCCTTGCGCAAAACTTAAGCAAACTTTGTACCACGGCATTGTGATAATTGCAACCTGACATTACCTGATCGACTCCCGTCTTGGACGTAGGCCGACATTTACTCCAAGACGTTTGCTGTACCGGAGGCTGGGTTCGTATTTGCAACAAACTTGAAATATCCTCTCCGTATCTTCGAGACAGGGGTCTAAACTGTAGTTTCCTGCATATCAGAGTTGGATCAGTTACATCAAATCAGTTCAATTCTAATTACTCCTTCAAATTTTCTAATTACATTACAATTGCTGTGTGCTAAAAACCTTAAATCACAATTAAATTTAAACTTGTAATTAATTACAAATCAAAATTGCAAATCTTTTCAACGGAATAAGAGAATGGAAACAATACATGCAGATCTTGTGGATGATTCCAAAGCGGGGTTAGGACAGGTTTCACATTAGTTATCTCTTACAATTTAAATGTTTTTGCTTTTACATCAAAAAGCAAGCAATTGAAGAATATATGCAAAATTAAGAAATAGAGGAATTATTTAGATAGTGATAATAACATAGAGCAAAAAGAGTTACAGAATGAAGGAAACGAACCAAAACGCATGTTGAAGCGACAAAAATGTGCATAAAATCATACGACAGAACAGAAGTAGACACAACGAAAAACACAGTAATTGTTCAGTGTTTACTTTCAAAAGTTGTTCAATTACAATTTAACTTTCTCAAATATGTTGGAATTACACTCGATGAACATTAGGCTGTGAAAATTATCTGTACCCTGTAAATTTCTTCTTGCAGCATAGACGTTACCCGCAATAGAGAAAAGTCTTTCTGGCGGGGTTGATGTCACTGTTAGTCCCAATAGTCCTTGGCCAAAGCAGCAAGTGTGGGAAATTCTTATGATTTTTTCTTCAATGACTTTCGTGGGTCTTCCTGAAAATGTAAGATTTCTTTCTCCAATTATCTTTCCACTTCCCTTGCTGAATTTCTAGAGCTTTTCTTTTTTCAAACTGCTGCGGTAAAACCAAATAACTTTGGATTTTTTGCAATGCTTGCTTGTTCATCATCTGAGCTGATAGTGCTACTATTTTATTCACACTGACCAGGCCTGCTTGCCGCATGAGTTATCAGCACATCTTCAATCCACACATGTTTTTGTTTTGTGTCACCTTGTGTCAAGAAAGGATGCAAGTCTGTTATCTAGAGATTTAAGAAATGGCAACAATCTTTGGAAACAGAATCTTGAAGGTTCGCTGCCGACTTCTTGCAATAACAGATATTTGAAGTCTTTAGTTGTTTCAATGTTTTCAATAAATCAACCACTACAAGACAATTGCAAGAGGACGTTACAATATTTTCCCTCAACATGTTCCTTCCTTGAAAGACAGTAGCACGCTCACGAGCTAACTCGACGCCAAATAATATTGATTTGCTATTTTATCCAATGACTGGATCATAGCGACAGCTGCTTTGACTTCTTAAAAATACTTCACGACACTTTGCAACATAATGAGCTGCTAATTCCATCTTGACACCTTTTTGCTTCGCAAGTATGACGCAGCATTTATAGATTTTCTCACAGAACTCACGTTGTCCACTACTTTTTCCACCTGCTTTCCAATGTAAGATTTAAAAAACTAACGGATCCTGCAGGTAATCTTTAATGCAAAGTTATTTTCTGTGAGCAAAGTAGCTTACTCTTTCTGGTAAGCAAGAAGAGTATTTAAATCTGTGCCATGCTCTGCAAAGTCTTGTTCATAAAAAGATCAAGGAGCAACTGTTCTTTAACTTCCCCAATAACTTCACCGCCAGTTTATACAAGATGAACTCTGGAAGGGAAACTGGAAAATCTAACGTACGAAGCATTATCTGATACAATTTTTGTTACTTTTGATGTTAATTTGAAACTTTCTATAATACCGTCATAAGGTTTCGCAATGTTACGAGCTGTATGCATATCTAAAAATGAATCTGCTGCCACGACAAAGGTCGAAGTTAAACCGTGATGCCCAAGAAACTTAACATATTTCGGTTTGTCCAGATATCTATTGTTAGGCAAACACGTGGCAAACACGCAAGTTCACATAACTTATTCCATTTGTTGAATAACTGTTGATACAAGGGAATTTATAATTGTAAAATGCCTTGCAATGACAAATCAGGTTGAACACAAAGTTTATGAATGTTTGACTGTGATCAATGCATAACGGCAACTGGTCACATGCAATTGATTGGAGTAGAGCTGGAAAAAACATTATGTGCATAGCTCTAAGCACATTAGAGAAATAACATATCGTTACTTGGTCTCTCCTAACCGTGCGTACAGCACGGTAGATACTTCTACATAGCAAGTGGTTTGAAGTCTTTGCATGTTGTAGCCAATTCTTAGCTCTCGTGGACCATCCACGTTTGTGTTTTGTTAGTAGCCTCGAAACTCTGTAACGAAAGCTGTCTCGCTCCATACAAGCGTCTTGCGGTTCTCCCATATCGCAAGCATTCTCACTGACTCATGCATTATCTGTCGAACCAACGCATCAAGAACAAGCATCGCACGCTGTCTTCGCTCCTTATCGTCCTACCTGGTTATTGAGTCTGCGATTGTGCTGTGCACCTGACAAGCTCTGTGCAATATATGCATCTCTTTTGCGGTGAAATGTGCAGCAAGTAGCACGCCAAGTCTAACAATAATTTTGTTTAAAATGCGTTTTTCGAAATGTGTGAATTTACTGGAAATGGATGTAAATGTAATTTGGTCAAAATTGTTTAGAATAAAACTTGCAAAAGAAAAAAATCTTAATTACAACAACAATTACATCAACATATAAAATTCATTACAGTACATTCAATTAAAATTACGACTGTGATTGATCCAACTCTGATACACATTTCAAAAAATCTTACAATCCGTGGTAGGGTTTATTTTCAACTGTGAAGGCCGAGTAAGAATAATTCAGAAATCTATGACATGAAAGGGCCAATGTTAGGCGAAAAACGGCCGCATCGACTGGAGACGTCAAGCGAAGAATTTTAGTAAGTGTCAGAGGCGGATTACAAACGTTTCTTTTTGTCAAGGTTCTTCTTCTTCTTTTGAGCGAGTTCTTCAAACAACTGCTTGGTCGCACTAGATCTCGGGACAGGTGTTGAGCAGCTATTCAATTGTCTCATCATCCAGAAGTGTCAGGCCGTGCAGCCAATGAAGAGGTCGATTGGATTGGACATTGGAGGACATGATCGACGGTCTGTTCCTCTGCACCACACTCACCGGCCGCAGAGGAGGCCATACCCCATTTGTACATGCAGGAGCGGGAACGCCCAACACCAGTGCGGAGACGGTTAAACCGGACACAGTGTCTTCTTGGGAGGGTCATTCCGGGAGTGTGGGTACCAGTGTCGGGGATGAAAATGCATCAGCATATGAATGGTTTCTGGAGACGGTGGTTGGCAGGTAAGAGATGTAGATGTTGAAAAGGAGGGGCGCCAGGACAGATCCCTGTGGAACGCCATTCTTGAGGCGTCGTAACCTGCTCCGATTGCCATTTCCGGTGGTAAGGGTGAAACTGCGATTGTCAACCATCTCCATGATCATGCGGACCATGTGTCTATCAGGCAGCAATCGCAGGAGCTTGAAGGTGAGGTCGCGGTGTCATACAGTGTTATATGCTGCTGTAAGGTCGACAAACACAGCTCCGGGCTTCTTAGCTAGAAAGCTATCCTCGATGTCCTGCGTCAGCAGGGTGACCTGGTCTACGGTCGACCGCCCATGTCGAAAGCCCGCCTGATTCTGTGGGAGCAATGGGTCGATGATTGGTTCGACACGAGCGTAGATGAGTCTCTCGAGGATTTTAAAGGGGACACGCAGCAGTGATATGTGACGGTAGCTCTTTGGGTTCCACAGTGGCTTTTCTGCCTTAGGGATTGCAACTGTTAATGCTCTTCTCCAGATCTTTGGAATTTCGAGTTTGCGCATGCAGGAAGTGAGGAAATCGTAAAGCCAAGATTTGAGAGCCGACCTGGCGTGGAGTATAAACTCTGGGAAGATGGAATCCAGTCCCTGAGGCTTTCCTGACTTCAGGCATCTGAAGGCCTCCCCTGGCACAAAGGGATCAGAGATATTGTGATCCTCAGGTGTTGGAATATTCCATGGGTCGGGCAGCTCCTTGTTGACCAGCCTGGTGGACTAGCGATCCCCAGTCTTGTGTGCCCCGCTCTTCACAAGTTGTGAGGCGATGGAGTTTGCAGAGATGGGACGCTGATGAAAGGAGCGTCCAGACCTGCCAGTTAGTTTGTTGATGGTTTTCCACGCCTTGCGGCTAGAGTGCGAGAAGTCGATGGAAATTACTGCTTCCTCCCATCGCTCCTGCTTCTTCTGCCCGAGCCGAGATAGTAGGGACGAAGTGGCTCTATCAGAGTCAGTCCCCACTGGGTCTCGGGTAAAGGAGCGATAGAGGGTCTGGCACTCGTTTTTGCGACGGCCACATGGATACATGGTTTGGCGGCGGGTAACAGGCTCTCGCAAAAATCTTGGTATGCCCTCTCGATGTTTGATGTGTCCATAGGTGGCAATCTCTCAACGGATTCACCTGAGAGAAGGCAAAAGCGCTTCCAATCAGCCTTGCGAAAGTTCCAACGCTGCACCGGATCGCTGTGGGCAGGAACCTTGCGTCTCGGTGGCTTTATGAGGGAGGGTCGATGTTGTGACCGCAGGAACTTTCCTAGAACACGCCTGTTCGGCAGTCGTCTGTCCTGGCCGAAACTCACGAAGGCCAGGTTCGGGTTTGTGCCGATATTCCATCGGTGAGAGGAGAAACTGGATGCTTTCTTTGGATCATACAGCAGTCCAAGGTTGTTGGATGTTGCCCAGGAGTCCAGGCTCTCACCGTCAGGAGATATTTTGTTGTAACCCCATTTGACATGTTGGCAGTTGAAGTCGCCAACATACAGACTGGGGTGTGGGAACGTCGGGATGGCCGTTGGTGTGAATCGCGAGCGTGGAGGTTTGTAGACGTTGATGATCTTATATTCCAACCGCTCGTGAACAAACGTGGCAAGGCCGTGCTTCCTGCCCAGGACTGACTCAACCAGTGAGAAGTTGGGAATCGGTAACTGGTCTCTCAACCAGTGAGAAGTTGGGAAAAGGCTTGCTGCTCAATAACAGTGATCTTACTTGCAGTGAGCCCCTCAGTGTTCAGCTGGAGTATGCTGGGTTGTGGGTCATATTCGGCAGCTTCTCAATGTCATGAGCATGTTATTTACACGCAGAGCAAAACGCAAACAAAAGTAAGTCATTCATTAACGAGCGGAGTCTAACAAGAACCTGCAGCTAAGAATGAGTGCTATGATAGCAGAATCAGTTTTGGATCTATCACTAGATGCATTTTATTTAAATACTCTGATAATTAAGTAGGTTCCAGACAAAACGGCTTCATATAATAAAATTGTATGTAGCTGCAGATTCCAATCAACTTCACTTTGGCAACTCAGCGAAGAGGGAGAAAATACAAAACTTGTGAGCGACTCAAAATGTAAACTTACTGCAAAAACCTTCTCGTTCCAAAACACGCCTAGCATATATTGAAAAGTAGTGAATACGACTCTGCCGCAGCAGCAAATAAAGTGATGCTGGTCACACAGGAGCTTTACAATTGATGAAGTATCGGAAGACGCAAACCATCCCAGATATATCGGACACGTGCACATTGATGCATTTACAAAAATTAACCAAAAGAAATGAATGCACTGTGAAAAAATGACATCTGCACATGTCTTAATATCGTACAGCTATGAGCGCAAGCTTAGCACAACCGGGTAGAAGATATGCAAAAATCAAATAAACTCGTTTTTATTAGATAGTTGTTGCAATATTGTTCTTAACACGTTTTACATACCTTTAAAATTTAGATAATGTTAAGGTCAAAGAAACACCTGTACATTCACAGGCAACTTTCATAAACAGCACTTTTATAAACAAATATATTAGTTAGAATTTCTCACCCAAACGATGAGTGCCACCGACTACGACGTCTTCTAATCGAGGAAGAACATAATAATCATCACCAATTAGTGTAAAATGTTTGATCCACGGCGCTTTGACCACAATTACCTGCAATTGAAACACTAAGCTCAAATCTCTACACAACAACTACCTTACCAAAAGATTTTCATCTTTTGTATCTTGCAAAACAGTACAGCCTACATTGAAAGTCATAGTACAGGCGGCAATGAGCTGCAGGTACAGTCAGGGGTGTAATGATGGGGGGAAGGAGGAACAACTTCCTGGGCGCCGGTGCGTACAGTGAAACCTTTGACACATCAACCACTTTTCGCTTGTTGAAGTGCAATGTAATGTAACCAACCATTTCCTAAAACAATCAACAGCTTAGTACATTGCGATCCGAGCAAAGTAATTAGCCATCAAGGGTTGGCTTGAAAACCAAACCCATCCTTGCATTCAATATAAGTGGAGTCGTGAATGTCCGCAGCTCATGCATGAGATTAAAAGTCCAAAATGCAATTGTAGAAAATTCCGGATATAACTAGATTGCAATTACTGGCAAGTCAACCTGGTTTTTGGCGAACCATCTGGCGTCTCTTCGACGAAAGGTCTAAAACTGCTAATCCAACAAAAAACAAAATGGTGCCCTACGCAGCAATGAAGAGAACATCCTCAGTACGTGATGGGAGTATTTTAAGCATCTTTTGAAACCTTGAACCTACTCACTCTAACCTAACAATATCAGGAATACAGTAGGGACATCTGGTGGAGTAAAACACCTTCACTGTGGCGTTGTCAAATTGGGATTTTGGAGGCTGGGAAAGCGGCAGGGCGCGATAAAATCCTACCTGAAATGCATCAAGCCTTGAATAGAGAAGGGATTATCTAATCTGCATGTATGCTTCAACAGGTCTGCCGATCTGGAAGGTCACCGAATGATTGGCAAACTGGTTGGTCATTCCCATACACATTACACGAGAAGTGAAACCGATGCACTGACTCTTCCTAGCTTTCCTGGAAAAGTGTATGCCGATTGCCTTAACAAAAGATGCCACTGTTGCAACCTCTCCGTTGGCGTTGAATGTGCGATTTACCACGAAAGTATGTGCACGAAGAACAACACCCATATATATATGTGGCACGAACAAGCAATAACAGAGTGATCCCGATGCAGTGATCTTCGTGAGTGACCTCTAATAAATGCTTGCGAAGCTAGTGAACAGCTGATAGTACTTGCTAATGGTGATGACCAGAGTGATCTTTGATCTCGTCGGGTGATCTCTATTGTTGCTTGATGCCACAGTGTGAAGCTTTGCGCACTGGCCGCTCGTGCTTTCCGATCGCAACATCACGAAATGAATGAACGTTAAGCTGGAGAATACGCAATGAGATTTTCATCCTGGGCGTTGCGGCACAGACCAAATTTTCACTCACACAAATTCTCCAGAAATCTTATACACTTGTTTCGTCGATCTCGAAAAAATATGCGAAAGGGTGCCTAGAGCAACGTAACAGGACTTTTCGTCTGGCCGTTTTGGTCTGGGGCGTTTCAGTCACGGGACATTTCGGTCTGGGGACACTTTGGTCACAACATTTCTGTACATAAACAACTGATTACATTTGTTTATTGAAATGACTATATAGGCAGGCGAAATGTCATGCTAGCTTGTGTTATACCAACTCCCTTTTGAAGAGTCAATATTGCGATTAAATATGAATTGGAACTATGAGTTTGAAGTAATTGTATTTAATTGCAAAATGTCGATAATGATTAATTGCAAAATGTCGATAATGATTTATGTAATTCGGTTGCTGATGATAATGGCAATCATATGTTGATGCTGATTAACTGTTGGATCTTAGATCATGTTTGTAGTTTTTTTTTAATAAAACCTTTCGTCAATTTAGGTACGTTTGCATTAAAAAGTTAACATTTAAGATTTCTGCAAGATTTCATAGTCTGACCGAAATGTCCCCTAACTGAACAGCTCATCTCCCAAGCGTATGTTCAAACCGTTTGTTCACCCAACTCATGCATCATGAACTTGACGTTTAATCAGCTGAGAACACAAGTACCTGTCCACGATCCGGAACAAGTTTGTCATCATCCAATAGCTTTTTCGTTTCGATTCCACAGCAATTCACTGTAATGTCATAGTCAAGCAGCTGATCAAAGTTTTCCACATTCTGGTGGACAACTTCACCACCTTTAGAAACAATGATTCTGGTAACATATGCGACAAACAACTGATGTCTTTTGCTACTCACTGCAGAATTGATAAACCGGACAAAAGCAAAACAACTGAAAAAATTATTTAGAAAATCGTCAAATATTGCTAAGCCTTGCAGCCTGCGTTCAATCGCGGTCACGGACAAGACAGACAGTCAGCTAGATTTTCACGATTGTGAGATCATGGGCATCGGCGGTGGCGACGAAAATGGATTCATTTGGAAGACAACTTACATTTCCAGAGCTCATCTTTTACAATGCGGAATCAACTGGAAATCAACTCACACTCGTTTCAAAGCAATTTCCCAAAGCGCACACCAACACAAATTGCATATCACTTGTCAGGATAAGTATTAAACATCCCGAGGTACTAAATCAGCCAGTTTTCAACAATCAACAAAAACTGTCGTTTTCTGTCTCACAGTATCGAACAATGCTCAGAACGGTGGTCAATTTAAATACACATCTTGGCCCAGCTTTTTGCCACAATAAGAATCTGTTGATTTTCGTGAGACACAGCTTTTATCCAAACATGACAACCAGTTATTTTAAAAGTGCTACAGTGCTCATTGCCAGTTGAAACATAGAAATTGTACGATAAATAATGTTTTCCCCCTTCAATATTTGCTAATGCAAGAATGAAAATTGGAATTCCTTGCACACAGCAGCTGCAGGCCTACTGAATTTGTAGCAAACCTTCCCGAATTTCCTGCATCTAAATATGTACCACATATTGGTACAATTGGCAGGGCTCCTACATGACCGGGTAATTGACCACACTTCATACACCAAAAAATGTGCAGCAGGTTTGCTTCCCCCCAGTTTTATCACACTAACGGTACGAATATAGCAAGCAGTCAAAATTTTATTGTTTTACATCAATGTCTTTCGCTGGTATTTTTGCTGCAAAGCTTTAGAAGATTTGCTTAAAATAAAAAACAAGAAATGCATTGAACTATTTAACCAAATCTATTATGTGCTCACAAACTAAACACAAAATTTTGAGTTTGTTTCCTGGACCTTTTTATAGTTTGCATGTAAGACATTTGTATTGAAGTCATCAATTAAATACAGAGAAAAGCAGCTTATTGTTTATAAACACATCCAAAGGCTGTTCAGGAAAAAATAAAAGAGTAAAAGCAAGCATCCATTACCAAGCTCTTTAAATTGTTTCATCAACCAAGGAAGATATCTTGAGCATAAGCATGTCCAAGTGGTTAAGTGATAACCAGCTTCTTGACAATTCAAAAACATTTCTTTCTCTCCACAGGAAAACTTACGATAATTAGGAAATACACCATTCCAGCTGCGAGTGTCTATATCAGTTCCCAAAACATAACCAGAGATCGGTGAAATGCCTGAAAATTATCATGGCAAGATAAAACAATGCTATTCAAACTCTACACAAATATAACTAAGTAAATGTTGAGAACCATGAAAATTTTAGTTAAAATAAAAACCACTTTCTTAAAAAATGTTTCTGAATACATGTGCATATTAAATACCAATCTCAATGGCATCTGGCCTCTTGTATAGACCAGCTAGTCTTTCCACTGTTTGCTTGAACCATCGCCGTATTTCAACTGGATCACCACCACATGCATAGGGAAAAATAAATCCTGCAGAAATGTCTGCTGTAGTGTCAGGTGTAAACGATTTGGCAAAAACTGTAACCTGAACCAAAAATATGAAATCATCAGTGACAGAATCAACATAACAATTATAACTATGTTTGTCACAAAGAGCACATTCTATTAGCATGGTATTGAATGAAAAAATAACACAAAAACAAGTTTAATTAAATTGAAAGCAAGCATTTTCTCCTTACACAAAACTGGCATTGAGAACAAACTTCCAGTTGCGTTAAGATTTACAGATAACAAAATTGCTAATCGTCCATTTAGGAACATAAATGTGAACACCTAATTCATTGACTTGAAGTATGCAACAGTCAGTAGTCACAGTTGCAAATGTGCAGCTGCTGATCAACAATGAACAAAAGGAAGTGTTCTGAAGAGTTGCATAAAAAATACTGCTCTATCATTAACTCCATCATTTCAGAAATTTGTTCACAACACAAAAGTATGAAAAAACCAGGCTTCAGATAGAATGCAGTCGGCCTAAAATGCAGCTAAAACTTTGACTGTTTGCTCCAGAGAACACTGGTTCGAAGCCATTTTGCTAGTGGTCCCTTCAATATATTAAGTTTTTCACAAACCCCAAAATTGTTTACTTTATGAAAATGCAATATCTCAAACACCTTATATTACGCATTTTACACAACATTCAAAAGCAGCATCCATAAAATTGACACAGGTATAAACAATCAAAGATTGTGACACCCAGATGTCCTGCAAATAAACTATTGCAAGATCCAATGAATGTGTGACCCACATACTGTTTTAATTAAAGTTTTGACTAAAATTATATTGCACCACTTAACCATCTTGAAAATTAACTACCAGGGTTGAGCAATTTTTACTTGATGGTACATATTTTATTCTCATGATAACTTCAATATTTTCCCACAACATGTAAACTATACACTAGCTACTATCAGTCTGGAAAAAAGTTAATTGGCATATAGCTATAAAAAAGTTAAGTGCTCCTGCAACCATTTTTAAACTAAAGCAACCGCTTTCACATTTACTTTTTACTTGGAGTGAGGAACACATACAGCATGTAACCTTGAAAATATGTATCTTCTTTGCTAATGACAAAAACATCTAAAATGTGCTCACTCTATGACAGAGCTGAAGTAGTGAAATTGCAAAACTGTTTTTTTCCATTGGGTTTTGGGAACTGGTACTTGTATGGAGTTAAAATTGTGCCATCTACAAATTAAAAAAGGTGCTCAGATAGGGCTGGGTTCAAGCAACAAAATTTTTTGTAAGTAATAGGTAACTTTGAACAGATTACTTAAGTAATGTAACTAATTTAAGCAAATCAGGAAAACAACAATTAGATAAAACATCCAAGCAATAAAAATCATTGCAATTTTTAAATCAAGTAATGAGCGGTTCAGATAAATTTGCACCTGTTGTCCGCAATTCAATTTAATGGAATGAGCTTCTAGCTCAAAATCGTAATCATGACAAATCAACAGTTGTGACTTACAAAGCACTCTGTACAGGCAAGAAATATATTTATATATACACCTCACTAGCTTATTTTGTGTGATGATGCGTATCATGCATAATGTTGTGTTTAGCGACAACTTGGCTTTTAAAATCTTAACCTGTGCAATAGCAAATTAATTGAAATATCAGGTAATGACAAATTACTTATGTAATAAATAAAGATTCCAGCCCAAGGCTTAAACATAATTTGGATTTTTTCAAATCCCAAATTTCTGAAGCTAACAAAAACAGCTCTACTTATAAAAACTTCATGTAATACAACATACTAATGATATGCAATATTCAATAAAAGTTATTGAAACATACATTTCATTACATTACACTTACTTTGCATGATGGAAAGTCTTGCAAAATCTTGTATGCTGTTGGTAGGCCAATAATACCAGCTCCAATAACTGCTACGTTTTTGTGGAAATTCATCATGTCTTATAATAGATGGTAAGTTTTTATTACATTTAAATAAAGATACTTTTATTTAACCCTTTAATGTTCTTTGTGTGCATTCAAGCATGATAATATTTCAAATGCCTATAATTCAAATGCTACAACTTCTATTGACTTTATTTTTGTATTTAAGGGCTGGTGTTATGGAGATATTACTGTTTCTGGGTGACCCAAGTTTATTTTTTAATTTTAAGCAAACAAATTCATATCATTACATACTAGTGTTTGTTCACTAAAGAAAAAAAATGCAATCAATGTTTAACAATACAGTTCTCAATTATGCTCAAATCCCTAAACAAAAGTGTTTGGAGAGCTTAAAAACATATTGAAAAATGTGAAAGAATTAGAAAAAAGGTCAAATTTTTATTATGAGTAATAATATTTAAATTCACAAAAAGTAACATTAATTTGCATTTATTAGTTTCATGGTTAAGAAAATAACCATTTTCATCATGCAATCCACAATGTAATTTTCAGTAGAAACTTGTTGTTTTTCCTCAATTTGTAATTACTGACTATAATATTTTTGTAGACTATCTAATTTTAATCATAATTCCATTTAATTTAAAACCCGCAGTTGCATGATCTAGAGATCTTATTTGATTTGACTGATGCAATCTATAAATGTCATTTCATATATACATATGTAGTTGTTTTTGCTTCAAATTTTCCATATGGTATTGTCTGATACACACTAGTTGGTAGTACTTTCATTTTGTCAAATAATTTCAAAAAACAATGTTGTCAAATTTATTAACTTAAAAAATCTACCACTTTTTTGTTGTCCAACATTTTTCATAATTGACATTGTATGTTGAACATGTATAGTACAAACAATTCTAACAGCAAGGAAATTCTGCCCAACAACAACCTAATAGTACCATATTTATTCCATTGTAAGGCAGAGCTTATACATTTTTTTTCATCATTTCATATGAGTTACAATCAAGGGCAGTTTACAATCAAGACAGCTCACATTTTTTATTTTTGTACATCATAAATCGAAAGGTATAGATGATGCTCCATCTTTCCTTGGCTATATTTTTTCAACCAAACTCTCATGTCACATTCTATTCTCTTCAGCATCACATGCACAATGGTCATAGAAGGGACAATGATGAACAGAAGGCAATTGTAGTGCTGTAAGTATCAGTACCAGGGTTGCCAGTATGCGAAATGTGCTGGTACATGAAAGTGTCTCAGAGGTTGAGAAAACCTATGTTCAAGTGCACCTTACAATCAATGGTGGTTAACAATCAAATAAATACAGCATACAAAGCAAAAGAGCATAGCCTGTATTAATGTGTCTATACATGTAGTAGCATTAGCAAAGATAACTTCGTCAAATCTCATCTATGTTACTGATGTTGAAGAGACATAGTAGTATCCACAAGCTGATTTTAGTAATAGTGTTTCAGTAGTGCAAATAAGGTGCTGCGTTGGTATCCAGCGGAAATAATTTTTTTTGGCCAAAACAAATGAAGAAAATCCATCAGATTAGGATGCACAACGACATAACACATGATTAGAAACAGCTAGCCCGTCACACTTCAAAATGGCTGATCGATAGGCAGGGCTTATCGCTCTGTAGTCCGTCACATCAGATCTCACGCTTGACTGAATTGCAAAAAAGCTGGCAGAAGCATGTATGGTAGATGTATAGATCTGCCCAATGACATATAACATGTGTTATATGTCATTGACACAACATGTTATATGTCATTGATCTGCCCTTTAGTTAGTTCTTCTTCGTGCTAGAGACAGTGTGGCTCTATTGCGATGAATATCAGCAGGTTGGATACCTGCGAAGATTGGAAGGTTGTCCACTGGTATAGGGCGCAGGCATCCAGTCACAATTTGCAAGGCGTCATTGATGGCAGGGTCGATGAGGCGGGTATGAACACTGCGGCACTAGACAGGCGCGCAGTACTCTGCGGTTGAATGCACCAGGGCAAGGGTGGCTATTCTCACAGTTGTTGCCCCAGCACCCCAGCCGGAGCCAGCAAGCCACCTCAAGAGTGCGATGTCAGCTTCTTGCCAACTGATTCAAGGTGGCGGTGATACATGAGCAACCTGTCCAAAATTAGCCCAAGGTATTTGGGCTCAGAGCAAAAGGGTAGGGTTTCATTATTGTATTTGACTTTAAGCTCACATTTAGCTTCGTTGTTGTTAAGATGGAAGGCTGCCGACACCATTTTTATAGTGCTGAGCTTTAGCTTCCAAGTCTGGAGACATTCACCTATTCACCATTGGTTAGTTTAAAGAGAAAATGCAAAGTGCATGAATATTTGCATCATCTAATTTGGAAGAGTTGAGGAATCACTCGGTTACTTTTCCATGAGAAAGACTGACTTTATCTGTAGGCTACGACAAAGTAGGCTAACACAATAAACATAAGCTGTGCTGATAAATGTTTGATCACAAAGTAACATATGTTGTTCACTATAAGAAATAAAAAATAAAAAATATTTGGTGCACAATTGCTTGTCTACTGTGTAAATGATATGTAATGAATATTGATATGGCTCTGCTTGTAATTAAACTGTAAATATATTTTGCTGACAAACCCTTCTTGTTTATAAAAATATTTTTCACTGGAATTATTGCTTCTAAGTTTTTTCAAACATTTATCACTTTTCTATAGAAATAACTGATCAACCCATCCACTGGAAATGTTTTTGCCAATACTATTGCTTTGTGTTAAGTAGAGGTAAAAAAGGAGATTTTCAGTAATGAACATCATGTATATAGATAAAAAAGCACTGTCTTACTTTTTCAAATGTATCAAACATAATGGCAATTATGTTGAATCACCTACCATTGGTAGCATGGCTTCCATTCCATACTGCCATTTGTAAGGTTTTTTTTAAATAAATGTCATATTTTGAGAAAAATTTGTGTTGTCTAATCTTGTGGTGACAAATGAGATGCTGTCTGGGCTGTTGACTTAGTTGATGAAAACACTGATGTCAGCATTCAGCATTAGCCAAACCCTTATACTTATTGTTAGATTTTTTGATGTTGAGCCAAAAACAACAAAAAAAACAGTAGATTGTTGTGTTAATTTGTAACTTTTCTGTGTGTGGGTTTGATATTTAATTCTATTTCAAATTTCATACAGTTTGTGCAAGTGCTGCTGACTACATAAAAGGCAAAATATATAATCTGTAAGATCTTAGCATCTGATTCTTACCTGGAAAAGTATTCCTTTTGTTAAACAGTGCAAGCTAAGCCCTAGCGATTTGGAATTGTTTTGATCATTAGCTTAATATTTAGGCTACCATCTACTAAGATTACCATTATCTTTGCTGAAACTGTTGGATTAGGAATTTTTACCATTCAAGTGTTTCAATTCATGAAAGGTCATATGTACAGCAATCAAAAGTTAATGCATCTGTCAAACATAGGCCTATAAAACAAAGTGGCCTAATTTACTTTACAATATTAATGGATTAAATATGCATGCACTTTCATCAATCATACAAAAACGAAATGCAATTATAAATTTATTTGGAAAAGCATAGGCTAGAATAGGAATTTTGAAGAGTTCTTGGGCCAAGATGGGCCCTGCAGTCTGCAACTACTGTACGGCATGCTCATCCATCTTTGTGCACTTATCGCTTTGCGGAGAATAACCTTCAAAAACAGCAACCTATATTTGCAATAAAATTTTGTTGGATTATTTAGCACTGTTGATGGGCATGTTACATAAAGCTTTTTTTTTTGTACCGCCATGTAAGTCAAGAATTAAAGTTTGCTAATAGCTTAAAATTCAATAAGAGTTTATCAAAGCATTTCAAATGCTAGGAAGTAAGATAACCTTCATAAAAAATCAAGCAAAGCGTTGTTTCTAATACAAATAATGATGCCAAGTTAATTGAAAACCACAAATAATTTTTTGCCCAAATGGCAACATGCAACAACAACATTAATTGTATTTACGAATTACAACAGTGGTTTTTGAAAATGCTTGGTAAAAGTAATGGGCATTATTGTAACAAATTTTTCTATAACAATATTTCAATCGTATAGGCTTTCTTTCAATGAAACAATTTCAATGCTCTTTTGTTGTTCAATTACCATTGCTTGTGATATAGCCATTGAGTCTGAATCAAAATAAACGGCTTCTATTTTTCACTCTCATATGAACAAATAAGTTTCACAATGCACTATCATAAAATGGTTCATTAAGGACTCGAATTCATATGTTTAAGTGGATCGTCACAAAATTTTGCTGGTTCATGCCATGGATATATCCCTAGAAAATTATAGCTTAAAGCTTGTATGTTCCATATTCTAGATCAGGGGTACTCAAATGGCAGACCGCAGTCCGGATCCGGACCTTTGGATGGTGACGGCCAGAGCTCGTCAGCCTCTCAAAGATAAATTTTGCACTTTTGGTCGTGTTTCTAAAGCATTTACTCCTTGCCAACTGTGTGATTGTTGATTAAGCTGTTGTTTAGCTAAATTGCAGTGCACACCTGAGTTGGGCAAGCTACGATTTTTTGGTTTCAAGTAATTGTTTCGTCATATTTGTTCAACAATAGCTCGTCACCACAATGTCTATTCTGGTGAAAATAGTGGATTCAAGGCTAGAATATAGCAACGAAACCTTTTTTTTCCGTAAACAATACAATTATACAAATTTATTTGTGCACAGTTATGAAAGATGCTTGAGTAGTGAAGAGTTTTGCAGAGATTTTGGTCCTTTGGGAAATAATTTTTTTTGCGAGAAGTCAACAAGATGTGAAGAAAAGCTATGGCATCTTCAGCTTTTTTAGAAATAAGAAAGGGAAACTGTTGAATTTTTAGCTGACATAGTGTAGCACCTCAACGACTTGAATGTAAAACTTCAAGGAGAAAAACATAGCCTAATACTCTTGGTTTGATCACTACTACTTGCCCTTTCCAGTAAAAGTTTGATATCTTCAAACAAGTCATTCAAAACGAACTTAGTCATTTTCCGAGGCATTTGGGAAAAAGCAAGAAGATTCCAGATATATTCAACTTACTGAAAAGTTGATTACCAACATTGTCAAACAGTTTGGCGACTTTCTTTTTGAAAACAGTTGCTGCTCTTTCCTCAAAACCCTTTTTACTGACAGACATCANCGAATTCTCAACTGAAGCGAAAAGACACATGCACATGTGTGCACCGAATTATAGGCAAGGACCCATCATTCACTGCATTCACTGATGNAAGTGGCNGAGCAGAGCTCCATCAGCTTGACACCACTGGTGTGGACGCAGCCAAAACTCAACTGGAATTAATTGAATTCCATTAGAATGTAGCAGTGAAAGAAATATTTTTGATGGCACACCTCAGAACTTCTTGTCAAAGGAAGGTATCTCCAAAATTTTTTCCACCCCTCACAAATAGTCAGTGGAAATTCTTGTGGTGTTTGGGTCTATCTGCTGCTGGAGGGGCAAATTGTCCCCTCTTGACAGCTACAGTAAAAGTAAAACTGGGGCCCCCACTTGGCTTATACTTCAGTTTTAGTATTCTTTTGGTTTTCAGTAGTTTTTTTGCGTTTTTCAGAGTATTTTTTAGTTATTTAGGGTTTTAGTATAGTTATCCACATACGGATTCACCGTCATTTCTCAAGGTTTTTCTGAGTGTTGCTAGCAACCCCCCAACAGCGGACAGTGGACCTTTTTTAGCTACGTTTTCCTTCCTGGCCTAAACATCTAGTTATGCCACTGACTGCTGATGGTCCACACTGTCAAAAAAGAAGCTGATAAAGAACAAGTATCGCGTCTGTATCATGAATAAAACCTTGACTATTGCATTCGATTCACTGTCACTACCTTAGAACAAAAATTTAGATAACTCCCAAGAAGCACAAAATGCCATTGCTCCCACCAGCAGAACAATAAATAACGCTGACAGCGTTTGTTAATATCTGTATCCATTTACCGGATTTTGTATATACATGCAGTGGGAACACTGCCAACATGTGCGGGACTGGAATCGCGCATAGAAGCAGCAATACATGCTGTAAGGAAAAGTTTTGAAGAGGACAACAGTGAATGCCTGTTGTTAGTGGACACAGACAATGCCTTCAACAAACTCAACAGAAAAGTCAGTCTGGAAAACATCAAAAGACTGTGTCCCCCCATGTACACATACCTACACAACAGCTACAACACACCCGCCATGCTCTATCTGGAAAATGGGGACCACATA